>OGFR01001027.1_pt1 | contig 15361 bp, 11 predicted proteins | sample 1571001 | NCBI WGS metagenome assembly OGFR01 (sample SAMEA2582064, study PRJEB24529) | metagenome | biome: Human gut stool | place: China | collected 2011 | reverse complement strand
AATTATATATGTCTGCATATCATAGCCTAACGCCTTCAGCACTTCCAAATCAAATTCTGCAATTTTTTCTCCCGCCTTAATTTCTTCTCCTTGTTTTTTTAATACAGAAAAATGTTCTCCATTTAATTTGACCGTATCAATACCAATGTGAATCAAAACTTCTGCGCCATTCTTCCCAGTCATCCCGAAACAATGCTTGGTAGGAAAAACCATGTTCATCACGCCGTCAAATGGCGCATATACTTCTCCAACAGAAGGATTGACTGCAATACCGTTTCCCATTTTGCCTTCCTTAAAAGAAATATCATTTGCATTTTGAAGCAATACTGTTTCACCTTCTATCGGTGAAACAATGATTTCTTTTTCAAATGACTTCACTTCTTGTTTAGTCTGCACCTGATTTTTCTCAACCTTTTCTTTATCTTTATAAGTAAAGAAAGTCAATAAGAATGGCACTCCAACAACAATACAAATTGCCAGTATCATATTCCACATACCGAGAAGACTTCCTGTTTCAGGATTGATGAAACCTACAACACCTAGAATTGTACCCGTCAGAGCATAATTATAAGTCTGAGTGAATGCAAGCCACATGCCGCCCAGAGTTGCGCCAATGATACAGTAAGCAAAATAACGTTTATTAGGTACTGTAATACCATATAATCCTGGCTCCATTATATGACATAAAGCAGATATTCCCGCTGGTGCTGCGATGGCTTTCATCTTCTTATCCTTGGTTCTAAACCAGATCGCAAAACAGACACCAGCGATTGAAAATGCTGAAGGCCACATACATGCCATGATTGGATCATATCCAAGCATAGCAAAGCTGTTATAAGTAATCGGCGATAATGCCCAATGGATACCTAAGACAACCATTGGCTGATAAGTTACATTAATGACAATTGATGATATGATTGGATTAATACTATATGCCCACATAATGATATTCTGCATTAATAAACCTGCGAAATTACTTAGCGGTCCTAAGAATAACAAGGCAGCAGGGAAAGAAATAGCCATAGTCAGCATAGGCACTATAGAAAAAGCAATCAAATCAGAGCAATGTGAATCAATCAATTTTTCAATTTTAGATGCAAAATATACAGAAACGATAGCAGGTATAATGGCATAAGCATAACCTCCTGATTGCAGCAGAATTGGTATGCCAAAGAAAGTAGAATGGACAGCTGTCTCAAACCATGTGCCTGCAAATAAAGTATATAAAGGCGCACTATCTACTGGATTGATCATTGTTTCTAATGATGGAAATACTAAGGCTAATCCAAGGACTAAACCGACATATTCATACTTCATATTGAAATATTTTGCGGCTGTAAAACCAACAAAAGCTGGCAAAAACATTAATACGACATTAGCTACTACCTGAATCAGCTGATACTCCAATGTAGATGCAGAAAGTAAACCCGTGGCATCAATTAATACCAATACACCTCGAAGCAGGCCAGCTGCCGCCATGACACTGAGAAATGGCGACATACATTTGGTTAAAGTTTTAATTGCCCTTGAAAGCAAATGACCTTTTTCCTGTATTTCGTTTGCATCGCCATCAGCCAAAGTCAGAGCTCCTAATTGACGCATGACTTCATTAAAGACATCAGGTACAATTGTGCCTACAACAACCTGATACTCACCGCCAGATTTCTGCGCTGTTAATACCTCATCACATGCCAGAATATTTTCTTCAACAATAAGGTTGAAGTCTTTTAGACTTAATCTAATCCTTGTCAGACAATGAGAAGCATTTTGAATATTCTTTTTACCTCCCACGTTGTTTATGATTGTTTTTACTAAAGCTTCATATTTTCTCATAATATGTTCCTCCAAAAGTTTTTACTTTGAAGGTTTAGCCAACTTAATGTAACTATCCAGTGTAATGATTGTTATTAAGCGTGATTCAAGCGATTGATGTGAATTGTAAGGTAAAGCAGCTCTTCATCAGTAATATCATAAGCGTATGCTTCTTTTATGAATTGTTTTATTTTTTCTGAGCATTGATACGCTTTATAATATTTCCTTTTTAAAGCCGCAAGCAGATCTTCATCATCTTCATTTGCCTCATAGCTTTGATGACCTAAGAGCCGCTGGGTAAACAAACGCAGATGCATAATAAAGCGGTAATAATCAACAGAGTTTTCGTTATATTCAATCTGATAAAAATCACTGACAACCTGAATAATTTCCTGAATGATCTGCGTCATCTGATAGGCTAGATTTTCACCATTCTGGCTGTCCTCCATATTGACCAGCAAATGCATTGCGATGAATGCTGCTTCATCTTCTAAAAGCTGAACCCCAAATGTCTGATTGATTGTCTGCAGAGCATCTAATCCAAATTCAAATTCTTTTACATAGAATCTGCGGATATCCGGCAATAATGGGTTTCGCAATTGAATTCCTTTACGTGCTCGATCCACAACACCTTTAATATGATCACTCAGTGAAATGAAAATGATATCCGCATCAATATCCAACGTTTTTTTTGCTTCTTTTAGAATGACATCACTTACTTGAAGATATTCCAAAGGAATCGTCTGCAATAAGGAGATAATGCGATCAGCATCATCATAATGACTAAGCACAAAAATTTTCTGAATTTTTGATTCATCAAGGGTATCCCCAATTGATGCTTGATAGGCTATTCCTCTCCCCATAATTACCTTTTCCTGTTTATGGTCAATCACGGTCACAACATTATTGTTCAGTATCTTAAATATTTCCATTTTTCCTCCTTTCCGTCAAAAAAACCTGACAAAAACATTATCGAAATGTTCATGTCAGGTTTAGCTTGATACTCAATAACTATCCTTACAGATTAATATTAGCATAAAAAATCCTACTTTGAAAGCCCTTTTATGTTTTTTTACTTTCTCTGCTTCCTTTTTATTTTTTATGCCATCAGCAGGCAGAATATCAGACATAGTTTCCTTGTCTACATTGTTATAAGATCTGCCAGCATTAACGTCTATGCACTTAGTCATAAGCTAAAATATATACTTCATTTTTCATAAGGGCTGTGACAATGCTAATTTTGTTCCTTAATTGTTGATAACCGCAGACTGTGAGCTTTCTGAAATATCCCAAGGAGTGCCGGCATTGGTATCATTTTAATCACCGATAAGTGCGCAATGAATACTTTTAGAATCATCCTCATGTTTGCGATTCTACTTATTTACTTCAACGAAATGCCATTTCTTATAATAATAATACACATAAAATTATGGAAAATTATCTGAAATCCTTTCAAATAGGAACTTTTAATGTATAATAAATAAACGAGGTGATTGAATGCATATCGATTCACAATTAATAGAAAAGCTGAAAAGAAATGCTTTAGATATCGGACTAGATGTCTTTTATATAATTTGTATGCTGATTTTTATGTTTGAATGCTTCCATTTAAACATGATACCTACTAAATTTCTTGTATTAATCATAGCCGCTTTACTGATTTTAGCCTTTATCCTTATTATTATAGATATCCTTGAATATAAGGGCTGGATCAAGATTACTAAACGAGCGTGCAGTGTCGTACTCAGCATCTTCTTATGCTTTGGGGCTTTCTTCATGTGGAAGGTCAACAGCGCGATGGCCAGCATTGACAATAGTCCTACGGTTATGACAAACCGAATCACTGTGATGGTACCCGCTGATTCATCCGTTAATGCCTTAGCTGATTTAAGCAATGCCAAAATCGGCTATCAAGAGGGTAATGACGCTGACAATGCGAATTATGTAATCGATCAGCTGCTGAGTGATACAACCCTTGTCAATCCATCGTATGAATCCTACACTAATTATCTGACTTTGGCTCAAGATGTCCTGAGCGGTAAAGTAGAAGCGATGATTTTTACTTCTTCTTACGCATCAACACTGAATGAACAAATTGAGGATTTTGATACTAAATTTAAAATTATCGCAACCTTTGATCGCGCGAACAGCAACACCGCTTCACAGTCAACCAAGGATATCAGTAAAGAACCCTTTACAATTTACATTTCCGGCATGGATGAAGTAGGTGAACCAACCATTAATTTACGCAGTGATGTCAACCTTCTGCTGCTGGTAAACCCGCTGACCAATCACATTGAAATGGTCTCCATCCCGCGTGATGCTTATGTTCCAAACACTGCAGCCGCAAATTTCCCGGACAAACTGACACATACGGGCATTTACGGTATTGATACAACGATTTCCACCATGGAGAAAGTATTTGGCTTCCCTATTGATTATTATGCCAAGGTAAGTTTCACTTCACTTATTGAAATTGTTGACACACTGGGCGGTATCAATGCGAATGTGGCCGTTACTTTCTGTGAACAGGATGAAAACCGCAGCTTTGCCCCTGAGGATCTGATTTGCCTTAATCAAGGTGAACAGACGCTCAACGGAAAACAGGCACTTGCTTATGCCCGTCATCGTAAATCTTATGGTGATATTGAGCGAACCATGGCTCAGCAGGAAATCATTAAAGGCATTATCAATAAAGTATTATCAGCCGATGGTATCAATAAGGTTCCTACCCTATTGGAGATTGGCCCTAAATATGTATCAACAAATATCCCTATGGATCTGGTGAAACGGCTCATTAAGTCAGAAGCCGAGGAAATTCAGCCATGGACATTTGAAACACTGCATATGGAAAATGGTTACTCTGATATGTATCCAACCGCCAGCATGGGAGCGGATCTGCCGCTGAGCGTCTATATTTTGAATCGTGAGGATGTGCGTACAGTTTATCGCAAATACCTGCAGATGTTTGAAACCATGAAGCTAAATGAATTTGCATTCAGACTTGACGATTTAAGTGATCCTGTTGAATATCCGCTTGAAAGTCCATATATGCTGTGGACAGATAATGTTACAACTAAAATATACCAATTCTATTCTTTGGAATATCCAGAAACTGAACCAAGTGAAGATGAGGAAAATCCTGAGGGTGAAATTGATCCAAATGATCCTGAAGGTGAAAAACCAAATGAAGATCCGAATATGCCGGATCATCCAGGTGAACCTTTTGATCCAACCGATCCTGAACCAGGTACTCCAGAACCGCCGGCTGAAACGCCGGATCAAGATCCTGAAGTACCAGTTATTGATCCGACATTGCCTGTCGATCCGACACAGCCAATCGATCCAACGCTTGAACCATAGTCCAAACCCGCTGTCTAACAGCGGGTTTTATTTATCAATAAGCCGCAAAAAAGCCCCACTTTGAAATGAGGCTTTTTGAACTTTTATTCTACTGCAATTAATCCTACGATGCCGTTATCTACAATCATTGTGGCTGTAATTTCAGTCTTTAATGTAGTTTCATCCATCTTGGTTTTCTGATATTCAATGGATGCCTTAACCACATAACCATCATATGCATTGCCAAGGTACTGCACCTGCTGAGAAGTTGTGGAATTAATCGTCACCGACTTCACGCATGGCAGTGATTCCTGACCATAATCATTTACGATTGTTGCATAATTTTGATAATAATGTGAGACAGCATAAGTTTTAAATTCTTCAATGCGGTCATCTGGCAGATAAGTTAAGCCGCCGACATCATCCTGACCGGTTTTATTCTTCATAGAGAAGAAATCAAACGCGAAGCAGATCGCAACATTTTTCGCAATCTCTTCTGTATTGCCGCTGGCAACCGCGTCCGTCAGTGCATTAAATGCCAAAATCTGTTCATTGGTCGGATTAACTGGTGACGCGTAGGCATCATTGCCGCGCAGCGTCTCAACTACATCTTCTATCGGAGCAGGTTCTTCCTCCGGTTTTGAACATCCGCTTAATACAAGGGTTAAAGCAACCCCCATGCTCAGCAATGTTTTTATCTTCATTTTCATGCTTTACCTCCAAACCGCATTAAGTATATCATATTTATTAGAATATCGGACTATTTTTAAGAAATTCAAGAATTTGCGGATCATATTTCCCGCCGCCTTGCGCAAGAGCCGCGTTGCCGCCGCCATGCAGGCCGAACTTCTCTGCCAATAATTTAAAGAATACCTCAGAATTAAAAGCGATATTCGGACTATGACCAATCGTTATGTGCATATTTTCAGAATCTGTATGAGTAATAAAAATTGCCACTCGATCATAGTTATTGACAAACGCTAAAGTGAACTGACTCAAATCCTTAGCATCAAAGTCTGTAAACTCATGAATTACTGTATTCTTCTTATTTGTCGTTGCTATTTCCTTCGCAAGATAAGTATAATAATTATTCTTCATTTCCACAAGCTGCTCAGTCAGTTTCTTTTTGTCATTCATCAGCTTATTGACACCGCTCATCACGTACAGATGCGGCAGTGCTAATGTATGAGACATTTCTTCCAATACATCATAGCGCTTTTCAAACGCGTCTAAGAACTGATCACCGCACAAATATTTAATTTTGATACCGCGTGTTGTTTTCTCAAAGCCCAGTATTTTAATCATCTGAATATATTTCAGACTTGGCACATGAATGCAGCCGCAGAGATTATAATCAAGATTGCCAATCTTAACGACACGAATCTCATCATGCTCACATTTATCCTTTGGAGCAAATTTCATCGCTTCAGCCTTGCTAGGATAAGTGATCGTTACCGGCAGATCATCACGGATCAAGCCGTTGGTCAGAATCTGTAATTCACTGCATTGCCGCTGCGTAAACGATGTCATTTCAAACTCTATCACCTACATGATGTGAGATTGTCTTAGCCCCATAAATTCCCCCAATAAGCGCTGAAATCAAATGCTGAGCAGTGTGTACCTGCGCTTTGCGGAAACGCTCATGCAGATTCACTGATAAAAATACTGTTCCATCAAGCTTTTGATCCAGCAAATGCCAGACTTTATTGTTTTCAACTTTCAATCCAAGTACCGGAAGATTGTTGATCGTTCCTATATCACTGCGCATGCCGCCTGACTCTACAAAGAAAATTGTATTATCCAAATAGTGCCAATAAAAGTCCTTTTCTTCAACTACTTCTTTGACACGGGCAGTACACTCACAATGAAAGCACTGATCATAATTCTTATTTATCATACGACCCCTCCTTTTGTTCTTACTTTTTATTATACACCCAATCAGGGTCAAAATTGAATCATATCATCAAAACAATGTGTGAAATTGTCGTAAATCCTTTCTTATCTATGCTATAATGATTAAGCAAAATGAGGTGTACCTATGAATCAAGTCGCAGAAAATTGGAAAGATTATGAATGTATTGATACTGGCAATGGTGAGAAATTAGAACGTTGGAAGGACATCATTTTAAGACGTCCTGATCCTCAAACCATTTGGCCGATCGATCATGAAGATAGCTTATGGAAACATCCCCATGCGCATTATCACCGCTCATCATCAGGCGGCGGCAGCTGGGAGTTTTTAAAACCGGTAAAGGATACTTGGACCGTGAATTACCGGCATTTAACCTTTAAAGTAAGTCCTACGGGTTTTAAACATACAGGTTTATTTCCTGAACAGGCAGCAAATTGGGATTGGATGATGAAAGCCATTCATGAAGCTGACCGTGAGATTCGTGTTTTGAATTTATTCGCTTATACCGGCGGTGCAACTATGGCTTGCGCAAGTGCCGGCGCCGCAGAAGTCGTTCACGTTGATGCCAGTAAGGGAATGGTTCAATGGGCAAAGGAAAACATGGCCTATTCGCATTTGGAGGATAAAAAGATCCGCTTCATTGTTGATGATGTATTAAAATTTGTCGCACGTGAAAAGCGCCGCGGGCATACATATCATGCAATCATCATGGATCCGCCTAGCTATGGCCGCGGGCCTAATGGTGAAATCTGGAAGATTGAGGAACAGCTGTATCCTTTAATCAGTGCATGTTTGGAAATTCTGGATGATGAGCCATTGTTCTTCCTCGTTAATTCATATACGACCGGATTCCCGCCTACGGTATTAAACAATCTGTTAGTCAGTACGATCGGCAAGAAACACCCTGAGGGCAGCATTGCCGCCGGTGAAATCGGGCTGCCGATTACACGTTCCCATACGGTACTGCCATGTGGTATCTTTGGCCGCTGGATTCAAAAATAGCAAAAAGTCATGTTTATATTCAAACATGACTTTTTCTTTATCTCTTTATTATGATTTAGCTAGATTCTTTATCCAATGCTCCTGCTTAAACAAGCCGGTAGCTACCAGAAACTTAACCATCTCCGCAAAAATATTGACACTCATCAAAGCATAAATATTTAAGCCGGTATAATAGGCCACGCCTACCAATAAGGGCACATGAATGATCCAAACTAATCCACAGTCCATGATGACGATAGATCGGGTATCTCCGCCAGCTTTAAAAATATAATAATTCATCATACTTAATTCATAAAACAGGAAGCCCGCGCTTTGCAGAAGAATCAGCTTCTGACTTACCGAAATTACTTCCGCCGGTGAACCGCTGTAAACAACTGGTATGATTGTACAGCTGCACAGCATCATGATGAATAATATCACAGCGGCACTCATGCTGAACCCTTTTGCCTGATAACCGCTCTTTTGAGCATATTTCAGATCACCATTACCGAGCTTCTGAGATATAAATACGGTCACCGCACTTCCTATTCCGCCATCAAAAGTATGGAAAATATCCATGATTGTCGAGGCAATCGCATAAGCGCTGTAATTCAGTTCCCCGCGGGTACCGAAGCATTTTAAAATTACTGAATTGCTGGCCTGCCAAAGCATATCATTCAGATAGAAGGGAACTGCCTTATATACAATTCTTTTCAGCAGCGGCCATGTAATTTGATGCATTTCACGCAGCTTCGTCGCAAACACAAACGCATTGATTTTCATTGCCGCCGCATATAAGCCTGCTTCAATAAAACGTGTAATTACTGTCGCGGCAGCGGCTCCTTCTACACCCATCCCCGGCATTCCAAAAGCACCGAACATAAAGATAAAATTCAAAAGAAGCTTAATTGTCACGCTGATACCACAAATCGTCATCGGCATCTTCGGTTTGCCAATTGACCGCATTGCACTGCCGACAGCTGATGAATAACAAAGCGGAATGTAAGAGAAGCCCATGATCCGCATATAACGTACACCCACATCTATAATCTGGGGATCATCAATAAAGAAAGAAATGATTAAATTAGGAAAAACCCAGGCACCAATCAGAAAGGGAATCATTAACAGAAAAGAAATCCAAATCGCAATGCGAAAGCTTTCTTTTATCTTTTCCTCATTATTTGCACCATAGAACTGTGAAATAAAAATCCCACACGTACCGGTAATGCTGGCTGTGCCTGAATTCATGATTGCAAAGAAACGATTTGATGCCGCAATACCGCCGATTACCGCACTGCCTAACTGTCCTACCATTAAATTATCAATGAAATTCAGGCTTGAATTGATCACGTTCTGAATCATAATCGGCATTGCCAGCTTCAATAACTGCCCATTAAATTGCCGGCTGCCAAAATACTTGCGCATCCTTGAACCTCCTTAAGAAGAAAGTCTGCCGCTTTCGCAGCAGACCAATCATTATCCTAAATCTTCGCCGTTAGAAGCGATCACCCGTTTATACCACTCATAGCTGTCCTTAGGCATGCGTTTACCAGTGCCATTATGATGATTATCATAATCAACATAGATAAAGCCATAGCGCTTTTCCATTTCTGAGGAAGAGCAGCTTACAATATCAATAGGCCCCCAAGGATAATAGCCAATTACTTCAACGCCATCATAAACAGCTTCCTTCAGCTGTTCAATATACTCCTTCAGACAAGCAATGCGGTAATCATCATGAATCTTTCCGTCATCACTGATTTTTTCATAGAAACCCATGCCGTTTTCTGCGATAATAATCGGTAATTGATAACGATCATAATATTCATTCAACGCATAACGCAAACCAATCGGATCAGAAGTCCAGCCCCATTCATTCACTGCCTTGCAGAATTTATTACGCGTGCGGGTGCCATGCTCATCCAAGGTTGATGAACCATAGTAGGAAAAGCTTACAAAATCAACCGTATGCTTCAGATCCTCAATATCCTGCTCAGTAATTTCAATATGATAATTATTCTCTTCATAGAAACGGTACATATAACCAGGTATCTTCCCTCTTGTTTCGACATCTGTGTAATAAAATTGAAGCTGATTATATTTCAAAGCTGCCATTTCATTTTCAGAACTGCCCAGCTCAGAATATACATTTCCATAGCATGGCATAACTCCCAGTTTAAAATCAGGATTAATTTCACGAGCAGCGGCAATCGCTTGTCCGCAGGCAACTAATTCATGATGCAACGCCTGATATTTTGCTTCCATCAGATTATCCACTCGATCGCTGGGGATGCCGAGATGATTAAAGCTTTCCACATCGAATAAGTTGATTTGATTCACTAAGATCCAATATTTTACCTTACCGCTGAAACGTTCAAATAAAGTTTTGCAGTATCTGACAAACAGCTCAATTGTTTTGCGGCTGTACCAGCCATTATATTTCATACAAATATTTAAAGGCATTTCATAATGTGAAATAGTAATCAGCGGTTCCATGCCATGTTTAAGCATTTCATCAATCACACGTTCATAAAACTGTAAGCCTTCTTCGTTAGGTGTCTCGTCATCACCATTTGGGAAGATGCGGGCCCAGTTGATAGAGGTTCTTAAGGTATTCATCCCCATGCCGGCCAGCATTGCGATATCTTCTTTATAATTATGGTAAAAATCAATACCGTAGCGTTTTGGGAAATATTTATCGCTGCTGTTCAGCAACTCTTCAACTTCGGTTGTACTCAGCTCTGTATTACAGCGTTCTTCTGGGGGCAGATTGCCTTTAAATTCATTAATATCAGCTACACATAAGCCCTTGCCGCCAGTCTTATAGGCACCTTCCCATTGATTGGCAGCAGTAGCGCCGCCCCACATAAAATCTTTTGGAAATTGCTTTCGATTTGACATTGTATGTCCTCCTTTAATTTGTTTCTATTTCTGCAGTTTCTTTAGCTACCATATCTTTCTCAACAATGCGGTAGAATGGAATATATAATAAGCCTTGGATCAGCATATTCACAAAGAGCAGTACAACCGCCTGCCAGCTGAAGGTTGAAATAGCAGCCGCAATGGGCGCCGGCAGATTCCACAGCGCCGCTTCTGGATTTACCATTGGCGGTACAATACCGGAAGCAAATGCCAGCCACGTTGTAAGTACGGTCGTTACCTGACCGATCAAAGCCGGAATAATCAAAGTTGGATTCAATACGATTGGCAGACCGAACAGCATTGGTTCATTAATATTGAACAGCCCTGCCGGTAATGCGAGTTTAGCCAGATCTCGGTGCGTTTTACTCTTAGATTTCAGCATGATGAAGTTAAGTGCCAGCGTACCGCACTGTCCGCCGATGAAGACAAAGGTGAAGAAGAACGGTTTCACAAAGATATGAGTTGCCGGCATGCCAGCCGCATAGGCATTCATATTGGCCACTGACATAATTGTCCATGCCGGTGTAAGCAAGGAGCTAATACTTGCGGATGCAGACCTGCGAACCACATTAAGGTTGCCAGAATAACATAGATTAATGCGGTAAAGATTGAATCGCCGGCCAATGTGATAATCGGTGTTAAGACAGTGGCTAAAATGGAATTTACATCAAAACCGATGAAGTAAATCAGTACGATTGTCATCAGCGTTGAAAGCGTACATGGAATCAATGCAGTAAATCCGCCGGCAATATTGGCCGGAACTGCTTTCGGCATCTTGATTGCGATATTTTTTGCGACACAGAAACGCGTTACTTCCACATTGAAGATTGCCGCGATAATTGCGGTAAACATCCCCTCAGCCCCTAGATAAGAACTGTTGATACCGCCAGCCATGATCAGGAAAGTGAACAATGCGGTAATACCGCCAACCAGTTTATTCAGATTATAGCTCTCTGACAGATAATAGCCGATGCCAAAAGCTACATAAACGGAAATGATACTTACAGATAAATTAAATGGTATCATCAGAATTGACTGTAATTCAGGATTAGCAGCTATAAATTCTACATAGCTTTGTGGAAATGGAAAGGTTGCAATCAACAGACAGAGAGAACCGATAATTGTCAGTCCCATAGTGGCGATCAGTGAATCACGAATAGCGCCGAAGTATCTGTTGTTAGCCATTTTATTCATTACGGGTACCAGATGCTTTTCAAGCATGGTAGTTAGCTTATTCATTAGATCTTGCATATTATTTCTCCTTATAGATAATGGTATTTAAGCTATTTACTTGCCAATCACTTCAAGGACATGTTTCATGACTTTTTCGCCCTTCATCATGCCATAATCCATCATATCCATCGCTTCTACGGGAACCCCTGGACATTGTACTTTTATTTCATCCATACTGAAACGAACCTGCGGCCCAAGCAAGATCATATCCGCATCCTTCGCATTTTTAGCCGCCGTATTCACCGCATAAGCATTTATTTCACATTCAAAGCCAATTGAGTCAGCGTAATCCTTCATTTTCGTAACCATCAGACTGGTTGACATCCCGCCGGCACACAATAAAACAATTTTTTTCATAATCAGTTAGTTTCTCCTTTCAAGCTTTTCCACAGATAGACAAATTCCTTGGCTAAATCGATGGTTGTGATCGAGTTCATCATGTGATCCTGCGAGTGAGTCAGCAGCAGACTGAACTTAAAGTCCTGCCCGCTTGCCTCCAGCGTTAATAGCTGCGTCTGGATGTTATGGGCAAGATTGATTGCATCTGATGCTTCACTGATTTTGGCTTCAGCTTCCCCTAACTGATTGCTGCGTGCAAACTTGATAGCCTCCATGGCTAAGCTTTTAGCATTGCCGCTGTTCATAATCAACTGCATGATGAGTGCTTCCATCTCACTATTATTCATAATGTCACCTCCTCTTTCATAATTGTGTATTTTTTTGATACAACTATTGATGACTCCATTGTATATTCACTAAATTCCTTTGTCAAATCGGCTATATAAAAGGAAAAGATACAAACTTCACCGAGTTTGTATCTCTTTTTTTATATTTATCAAAACTTATTTCCATAAATTACATATACACTTTTTGTCATAAATTCATACAGTTATTTGATTCTTCAAACCGTGTATAGAAAAGCCTGTGTTTTTCCTCATTAAATGTATACAAATAAAATTTTAAAATTTTTTTATTTTTTTTAATATTACCGATAAAATCATTCAAAAAAGCGTAATTTCCTAATTATCCGCCAGCTAAAGCAATATCGCTAACTGCGGCTTTTCTTTAAAATATAGATGATATTGCAAATCTCGTCATCACTGACATTAACTGAAAATGCCTTTTCTAACTCAATCATATGCTTCACGATAATTCTGTATAGGTACATATTTTTTCTGATGACTTCCTCTTTATTTAAGTTATTAGGCGTGATATTGCCGGCCTTTAAACGATCCAGCGTACAGGCAAGATGAACAAGCAGACCGATTTTCTCATTCATTTCCACCACGATTCCCATATCCTTTTCCACATCAAATATGAATTGAATCAGCTTATCTTTAGCTTCAAGAGCATCAATATTTTTCAATTCTTTAGCAAGATGTTCAAAGATTGTTTCAGAATTACTTAGAAAATCCTGCTTATTCAGATTGTCTTGGTAAAGCAGCTGACTGAGGTCATGATTATCGCTGTTGAAGATATCCTCAATAGGAATGAATGGGATACCATAAACATTAGGATTAAAGGTTCCGACAATGCAAAGAATCTCTTTCTCTTTACTGATGGTATTCAGCTCCTGAAGAAAGAGACTTTGCTCGGCAAGCTGCACCGGAATGATTTCAATTCCCTCAAGCTTAAACTGCTGTTCAATATAACGCTTGATCTGTACCGCGCCGCCCTCGCCGGTCATGCAGAAGCTGACAATTGCTTTTGACTTTTTCATGGTTTCATACTCCGCGCTGGCATCTAATGATTTGAAGCGATTAACGAGTACATCATAAGCATCATTCACATTTTCTGAAAGCATGAGCTTGCGGCAAAAGTCCATCAGCATCAGTGTTACCGGCAGCTCAATCAGCTTGATGCGAATCCCTGTTTCAATCGCAACCATGTTGAATATATCCTTCAGCGATCCCATATCATAAACAATCAGAATCCCGTTTTCATGCGGTATATTTAAGACCGTTTGTTTGATATCTTCATATGCATCCAGCGGTTTCTTATTCAATGACAGATCATAGGAATAAATGGTCATATCATTAAGTATCTTTACTGTTTCCGCCAGTGCTTTCGCAACGCCGACACCATGCATCGCAACTAACAGCGACGGATGGCGGCTTTGATCATCACCAACATTATGCGTGCATAAAAACATAGCGATAATCACTATTTCATCAATTGGCAGTTCAATATCATAAGCAGCTGTAATGCGGTCGCAAAGACTCATTGCCAATGAATACTCTTCCTTGTTATGTTCAATAAATTCCATCATTTTTTCAATTTTTATCGGATGCGTAGCCACTCGCTTCCCTACCAGTGCCTGAATGTGAAGACATAGACCATAATGGATAGAAGCAGCATAATATCGATTCAGCAGGCTGCTCGCTTTCGCAAGCAAATCATCCACCAACTCAATGATTTTAGAATCTACAAGCTGGGAAAGCTGCTCCTTATTGATCGTATTATTAAAGAGATTTTTACGATATTTATTAAACTCAGTCTCAATGCCGACATTAACAATCGTATTGATCTCTGATGATGAAAAACCGCGCTTATGCAGCTCCAGCTTCTTTGCGTTAATCCAGTCATAGATTGACTCGTTTTCTTTAGGTCTGATATCTAAAATAGACAGCTTATCAGAATTAAACACATAATCCGATTCTTCACGAATGATATTATCCACATCCATCCGTTTATTCTTATAATTCAATAAACCTGAACGGACATTATGTGAGAAGTCCACAATTAAGACATTAATGGCTTCCTTTTCAACCTCTAATTCGCGTGAATAGGCGCTGGCGCACGCTTGCCGTATGTCGTGAAACAGCTGCTTAATGTTATCACACGGATACAGTAAGAGAGCAATCAGCACTTCAGAATTAACCTTTATCTGACAGCCGCTCTCATGAGCTTCATTGCAGAAAAACTTTTCGATAAACTTGAAACGCTCATATAAGCCCCGCTCATTTAATTCAGGCAGTGAAATAATGATTGAGATTTTTGAAGTAATATTGTCAAAGAATGCATCGGAGCTCATCATCGGCGGCATTGAACAAACAATAATCGGCGCATGATCAATATCTGGATTCTTCACATAACTGTTATCAAGAATTGTTGAAAGATGAGTCTTAGATTCCGCATCAAGAAAATGGCAATTATCAA
>OGFR01001025.1_pt1 | contig 15385 bp, 10 predicted proteins | sample 1571001 | NCBI WGS metagenome assembly OGFR01 (sample SAMEA2582064, study PRJEB24529) | metagenome | biome: Human gut stool | place: China | collected 2011 | reverse complement strand
ATAGCGACGTCGAGCACGCGCTGCTTGAAGTTCCCGAAACGCGTATAAGCGTCTTTTAAATCAAGGAGATTGCGCAGTTCCTCGAACGTCGTGAAGAACGTCCGGTCCGGATGGTTCTGGTACTGAAGGCACATCGTGTAGATGCGGATCGCGAACACACTCCGCAGACCCGTGAGTTCCATAAGGTTGAACTCAGTGAACTGCTCTTTCAGCCGCTGAACAAAGGGGATAAAGGCGGGGGTGAAACGAAAACCGATCTGACCATGCCCTTCCGCGTAGGTGACCGATGTGAGGAAGTGGAAACGCTCGAAAACCGGCTTTGTCGGATCCTTTCTGAAGAGGTCATACGAACTCTTGAAAGCCGCCTGAAGTTCCGGGAAATTCTGAATCGACCGCATCTGAATCGTGGCGAATCCGTTGAAGAGCGAATCCGACACCTTACGGAGCGCCGCGTATACCTCCTGCTTTCGGGTACCGAGAGCCATGATGTCGGTGGCGTTCACGAAGTAGGTCTTGTTCGGATCAATGGCATCAACGTTGGACACATTCGCGATCGCGCTCATCACCACGCGCAGCTGGAATAGGTCCAGGTGATACGACGTGAGATTGAGCGGATTCGAATAGCGAACAACCTTCGATTCAACGTATTTTGTCTTCGGTTTTTCAGCCATAGCCCAGATCCACAAGGAAAATTGACAGGTACGGTAAACGTTATAACTCGAATCCCCATAAACAAAACGAGCCGAAAGGTGATGGCCTTTCCGCTCATTTTTTTGGTGGGAACCTGTGCATAACGGTGACACTTCCGATTACATAGTACTAGCTGAGAGAAGAAAATTCCAGCCGAAATTCAGAAATCTGCCCCCTCACCTCAACCCCGGAAAAAAGCGTCTGGTACGGCAGAAGTTACAGACGCGGTACGGCATCCGTTATCAAAGGGTACGGCGGACGCTGCACCAGAGGTACGGTAAACGTTGCTTCTGGCCCCTCTCTATATAGAAAAAGAATTTAAAAAGATAAAAACTAAGAAAAGAAGAGAGCCTGTGGATAACCCGAGGACACTGGCTTTTTCTTAAAAAATCGCCTTTAAGGTACGGTAAACGTTATAGAAAAAAAGAAACCGGAAAAGAAAAAGGTACGGTTTCCGTTATACCTGTGAACAGACATCCACTCCAAAAAAAACCTCAGAACCGCAAAAAACATCAGAAAGCCTGTGGATAAGTCAAAAAAACACCCAGTACGGTCTCTGTTATCCGTGAAGTACGGGAAAAGTTATCGAACGGTACGGCAGAAGTTACCTCTAGGGTACGGTAGACGTTGCTTCTGAGGCCCCTCTATATAGAAAAGGTTTTAAAAAGATAAAAATTAAGAAAAGAAACGATTCACGCAGATTTCTGTGGACAACCTGAGTGAAGTGTGGTAACGGGTACGGTTTCCGTTATATCTGACTCAGAACAACAACAGAAAAAGAGACTGGTACGGTAAACGTTATTCAAGTTTTTTACCGTGTATTCAATGAGATAGAAAGACAAAAACCGTACAGAAAAGAGAAAAGAAACTCCGCTCTTTCTTCCATCTCTTTATAGGTACGGTATCCGTTATAAGTGACAAAAAAATAAAGAAAAATCAGCTCACTAAGGAGTCAGCAGGAGAAAGCCACACTGAAATCCCGACTTCTGTGACGAAGAAACCGGTCCATTGAACGGCTTTCAGGTCTCAACACGGCGCTGCAGAGCAAACGTTTATCGTCAAAGAGTAACCGTGTAGCAAAGATCACCGCAAGGTCCTGAAGCGATTCTGACTTTATGCAAAAGAATTCACGCTGAGAGAAAAACGCCGTCCGTTTTTAAGATCTTCTTTTCGGGTACGGTAAACGTTATAACCGACTCCTGAAGGTCCAGGGTACGGTTTCCGTTATATCTGGGTCTTTCAGACCGCCAAAATACGTTCATTTAAGAGGCTTTAAATTTTTCTATATGTCCTCTCGATCGATCTATCGAATTTAAATGCACCGTTTTTTGATCCGAAAGAAGCGAAAAACGGGTACGGCAAACGTTATACCAACAGAGTGATCAGGGTACGGTAAACGTTATCGTAAAGATTGTCCATTACCTGAAGATGTGTCTCTTAACATCCTGTTTATTTTAAACAAAAATTGATTAAGAAATTTCAATTGTCTGATGTACGGAAAGTGTTACCGATAAAAGCAGGGATCAAAGCAAGTCGACCGAATTCTAAGCTTCCCGTTGGTACGGTAAACGGTATAACTGAAGGGCTTTGACATCATTTTTTCCGGTTTTGACCGGTATATGTCTCTTTTGCGGTAACAAGGTACGGTTGATGTTATATCTGACTTAAAACCCACCTGGAATGGAGTACGGAATCTGTTATCGACCGCGCCCTCTTCTGCTCGGGAATTAAACGCTAACTTATTGTTTTATCGTCATAAAAAACCACGACTGTACCCGAACAAAGTGAGGTACGGTTTCCGTTATATCAGACCTTGGTCCAGCGGCTGCGGAGACACTCATCTGTTACATCAGGATTCTTCCTCAAAACGGGTACGGCAGACGTTACAGCTGAGGCTTATTTCCCTATCTGAAAAGATCCGGAACGGGGACGATTTTGGGTACGGTAAACGGTATATCTGGTCATTCAAGACGTTAACCCAACCGTTTTTTTCTTCAGATGAAGGGATGATTGAAGAAAAGTGTCCAACTCTCTGAGTCCACAGAGGAAACGAGCGGCACTGACCGGATTTCCCGGATCGACCCTGTTTTTCCCTCCGATAACGTTTACCGTACCGGAATTTGACAGTTTTTGATAAATGACCGTCACCTCTGACTCACTCGAACGGCTGTCAGGAAGTGTCCGTTTAAGTAGGTTTTTTTGCCTCTGTTTGCGCTGCTTTTGGATTTTGCATACAATCTGATTTATTCAATAAATATTAATATTTATGAATAACATCTATAAATTCTAATAGATGCTAATAGCATCTATTAGAAAATGGCATCTACAGCACAGATCGTAAAAACATTTTCTGGGGGCTCGAATGATCATTGCGGTTGCATCCACTAAGGGCGGAACGGGTAAAACCACGGCCGCTCTGCAGGTAGCGCTTTACCTGCTGGTGCAGAAAAAAGCGAAAGTCTGCCTGGTTGACGCGGACGTGCAGGGTTCCTCCAATCTCGCGATTCAGTCCCGGGAAAAGAATCTCGTTTCCCCGAAACTGCGGACCGAGGTCATTACGGATGGGCGTGAGATCCTGACCCGCGTTCCGAAACTGAATGAGAAGTACGAGTACGTGGTGATTGACGTCGGCGGCCGAGAGACGGATGCTCTCCGCGCCTCCATGGCGATCTGCGACACGCTCCTTATTCCGTGCCGTCCGACCGGGCTCGACCTTCTCGCTTTCACGCTTAACATCCGCGATGTCATTCAGAAGGCTCGTGAAGAGGCTGGCGCGAAGTTCAAGGCCTACGTCTTCATCTCCCAGGCGCATACCCGCATGACGAAGAATGATCATGAGGTGGTGCAGTTCCTGCGGAGCCTTGATGACATCAAATACGTGGACGCGAAGCTCACCACGCGTGTCGTGTTTGAAGAGGCTGGAAATCACGGCCTCTCTGTCTACGAGATGAAGCCGAGAAACGAGAAGGCGTGCGCTGAAGTCCGCCATCTTGTGAATCAGACGGTCTTAGCCAAGTAAAATACGAGCCAAAGGAGACGGCAATGTCTATCGATCTTAGCGTTACGAATAAACCGGCTGTACAGAAGAAGGCTGAAGAAGAGCCTGATAACCGCGAACAGATCCGCGATTTCGTTCAGAAGGCTGCCCCTCAGAAGGCGGAACGTGCCCGTAAGAAGCACGCTCCTGTTCAGAGAAAGATGTGCTCCTTCATGATCCCGGTTCCCCTGCTTGAAGAACTGGATCGTTTCTGCGAAAAGAAAGCGCAGACCCGTTCCGGCATTATCAACCTCGCGATCGTGAAGATTCTTGAAGACGGACTCTGATCCCGTTCTTCGATCCTTCGGCCCATGAATCCTGATAGAAGCTATGAGTTTCTATCAGGATTTAATATTTCTTATTAGTTGCTATTAGCTTCTATGAGATTCTGATAGCAGATCCGCGGTTCTTTCTTAGGCTCTTTCCGTCTTCTTTTCTTTTCCCCGTCGGCCGATCCCTGTTCTCTCTCGCAGCGCTGTTACCTGATCCCGGGTTCAATCACTGTCTGCAGCGTCATCTGCCTTTTCTCATAGAAAATTCATAATTTCTATCGGTTTCTGATAGATCCTATTAGAAGCTATTAAAAACTAATAGAAACTCATAAAAAACGAAAACTCAGGTTTCTGAGATACGAGGTTCTCTCCAGCGAGTGAACAACGGGTATGAGGTTATCCCGCTTTGATCGGAAAGAAAAATAGCTCCTGATAGGTTTTATGAAAAAACTATCAGGAGCTATTAGCTTCTATTAGAAATTAATAGAAGGGGTCAAAAGAGCTGGGTACGGTAAACGTTATCGATCGAGTCGCGGGTCAGATAGCTGATGAGCGCTGAGGTCCAGGGACCGCGGAGCGCCGGATCCTCGTTGACGGCGATTCTGAGCTCTCTCTGAGCCCAGGGGTTCGATAGACGTACCGGAACCGCCCTCGCGTACGCTGAGAGCGATGTAAAGGCTTTGCGGCTGAGAACCCCGATACCGAGTCCCTCGCTCACGAGCCGCAGCAGAATCAGCGGATCCTCAACCTCAAGGCGGGACTTCAGGACGCGGCCGATTTCGTCCGCCTTCTCGTAGAGGAACTTCTGCATCGCGAAGTTCCGATCGAGCGTCACGAATTCGTATTCAAGCGCCTCTGAGAAGTCGACGATCTCCCGGTCCTTCAGAGGGTGGTCTGCCGGGACCGCGAGGATCAGCTCATCCTTCCGGTAATCCGTGAACTTCACACCCTCATAAGGGCCTTCAAAGGCGGTAACGCCCACGTCAGCGCGCCCACGGGCGATCTCCTCCACGACTTCAGGAGAGGTCTTCTGTTCGAGATGCGCCTGTACGCCAGGATTCGCTTTGAGGAACGACGGAATATCAACCGGGAGGAAGTCGAGCATCGCTCCGTAATTCGCGGCGATGCGGATAACGCCGCTTCTGAGACGGGCGTAGGGCGCGATTTCGTTCTCCATCCGAGCGAGTGTCTGCTTGATCTCATTCACGTGCTGATTCAGGATCACGCCCGCCGGAGTCAGTTCAATGCCCCGCGGCTTTCGGTTAAAGAGCGTCACATGCAGTGCCTCTTCAAGCGATTTCATTCTGAGAGAGGCGGATGGAAGCGAGAGATGTGCTTTTCTGGCTCCGCGCGTGAGACAGGACTCTTCAGCGACAGCGGAGAAAAGCAGCAGGTCCACCAAAGAATAGTGGTACATAGGTTTTGGCCTTAAGTGAGGAAGTCAGGCGTCAGCCAGTTATAACGTTTACCGTACCTGCGGACGGTCCCTGTGCTGTTTACGTCTGTATGGGTCTACAAGAAATTACCTAAACATAATTACCTAAAGATAATATTGAAAAAACTGTGCCTTGGAAAGAGTTTGTGAGAGGCAAAAGCGGAGGGTTCCAGGGGGAAGGATGGGCCGCAGCCTAGTGGCGAACGTACGGTGCCTTTCAGATGCTTAAATTAATCATCAGAAAGTTAATAAATTATTCATAAACAGTATTATTAAAACACCATAATTACCCGATAAATAAGCAATTCTTCTGCATCATAAATTTACTTCCAAAAAATGGTAATTTCCATCTACGTCTCGTCGATTGACGAAACTGAAGATATCGAGGGCAGTTATCCGATCTTTTAAAGTCAGATATAACGGAAACCGTACCCGTCTCATGCGGTCTTTGGAGTGTCCCGATGAAAAGGCGGGAGAGAATTTCTGTGCTTTGCCCGCTCTCGATGAAAAACAAGGTCTACGGCTGATTTCATAAAATCTGATAGATGCTATGTGTATCTATCAGGAACTATTAGGAACTATCAGGAACTCATAGAAATTCCGGAAGCCTCAGCTCTGAGATCGGCTCTTCCTATAATCGGGGGCTGTTGGTTGGTTACAGAAAATCGGAGAGAATTTCAATGGCAATGACTGAACTTGAGAAGCTCGACGCGGGGCTCCCCTATGACTTTATGGATCCGGAAGTGGATGGGAGAAAGCTGCACGCGCTTTCCTGCGCCCAGAAGCTGAATGCCATTCCGATGCAGAACGCGGCGGAACGTGAAGCAGCCGTCCGTGAGCTCTTTGGTTCCTGCGGCAAGCATCACACCGTACTCCCGGTCTTCAATTGCGACAACGGTCTCAATATTCATGTGGGTGATGAGTTCCTCGCGAACTACAACGTCACGATCCTCGATATCGCTCCGGTCACGATGGGGAACAACGTGATGATCGGGCCGCACACGTTGATCACGTCGGTAGGTCACCCGCTCTCTCCCGCTGCCCGCCGTAAGCACATGGGCATCGCGAAGCCCGTCAAAATCGGAAATGACGTCTGGATCGGCGGCAACGTGACGATTCTTCCTGGCATTACGATCGGGAACAACGTCGTTGTGGCGGCCGGTGCGGTTGTCACGAAGGATGTCCCGGATAACTGCGTGGTTGGCGGTGTGCCGGCCCGTGTTCTGAAGAACATAGAGAACGACGTGGATGACGTCGAATAAAACAAGCGGCGAATAGTTTCTATTGAGATCCTATGCGTTTCTGATAGATCCTGATAGATGCTATTAGATGCTAATAGGATCTCATAAAGCACAAGGAAGACGATCAGATGCCGGTTTGCCTGGGTCTGATCGTTTTTATTTGTCTTTTAGCTCGGCTGGCAGGCCGGTTTGTTTGTTCTCACTGAAGCCTCAGCTGGTTTTCGGACTCAGGTCTCGCTCTTCCTAAGAGCTGCTGATAGTTTTTTCTTAAAAGCTATGCGTTTCTATCAGCTCCTATTAGCAGCTAATAGGATTTCCTTTAGTACTGCAAAGCGCCAGGTGTCGCGGTCCTGGTGAAGATCGATTTAGGCAGCCTTGCCGGTACTGGGCTGGTGAATGACGGTTTTTTCTCGATCGTCGTTTATTCTGTTTTTTCTGATAGCTTCTGATAGATCCTGATAGAACCTGATATTTCCTATAAGAAACTATCATATGCTAATAGCAAATAATAGAAACTGATAATTCACAGGAAAGCGATCAGAGTACGGACAGGATTCTTTTTTCAGCCAGGGTTTCACGGCATCCACTCTCCGGTCTAATATCACCGTATTAGAGACTCTGAAGTGAGCGTGTTATGAGCCAGCCTGCCTTTTCACGCCGTGTGCTGCTGTCAGCCGCCGCGGCTGCCGGTGCGGCTATCAGTCTGCCGTTCGGAGCTGAATCGAAGGAAAGTACGAATATGGATAAAAAGGACATGGAAGGCATCAGGCATTACGAGTTCGGTAATGTGACTGTTACCTCAATTTCTGACGGCACGCGTGCCCAGGATCCGGGGCTTTCTCTCGCGTCTAAAGAACGTATTGAGGAACTGGTTCGTCAGAGCTGCCAGACTCCGGATACGCTCGAGCATTACGTCAACGTCTTCCATATCAAGAGCGGCCGCCGTTCGGTTGTGATTGATACGGGGTATGGGATTGGGAAGGGTCTCGCTCTCACGCGGCTTTTCTCTGAAGTGAAGCCCACGACGATCACGGACGTCCTGATTACGCATTGCCATCCGGATCATATTTCAGGTCTTACGCATAACGGCGAAGCCGCGTTCCCGAAAGCGAAGGTCTGGGTTCCGAAGACGGACTATGAGTTCTTCACGGGTGACAGCGTTCCTGAGGAAACCCGGAAAGCCACGGCTGAGTTCTTCGCTCCCTATGAGGAAGCCGGTCACCTGAGACTGATCGATAAGGCGGAAACCCTTTTCGGTGATTTCTCTGCTGAATTCCATCCGGGTCACACGCCGGGTCACGCTTTCTTCGTGCTCGACACTGAGCAGGGCGAGATCGTGTTTGCGGGTGATGTCGCTCACGTGGCTGCGGTCCAGTTCGCGGATCCCACGATTTCCGCGCGGTTCGATATGGATCCGAAGCGGGCCGCCGCGGAACGTATCGATCTCTTCACGGAACTCGCGGATTCAACGCATCTCCTCGCGGGCGGCCATCTGCCGTTCCCGGGAATCGGCCGCGTGAGAAAGTTAGGTCCTGGCTTTCAATTCCTGACGCTTCCGTACCGCGACCGCCTCTGACGGTTCGCTGACCGATACCGTCTGATAGCCCTGGATTCCGGCATTGCCGGTCCGGGGCTTTTTTATGATAGAAATTAATAAGAAAATATTAGTTCCTAATAGGAAATAATAAAAGCTATTAGGAAATAATGAAAAATCCACAGGCCTCTTTAATGGCCTGTGGACTTTATAAATCCAAATATCGGATCTCGCGATTCAGCTACTTGGACGCGGCAATTGAGGTCGCTGCCAGACGACCAAACGAAAGCGCCTTGGCGTAACCCGATCCACTCATGTAGTTGGACCCATGGATGCCACCGGTTGTCTCTCCGGCAGCGTAAAGCCCCGGAATGACCTTATCAAAGACATCGACCACCTGAGCTTTCGGATTGATGCGGATGCCGCAGTAAGTTCCAAAGAGAACGCTGGAGGAGGGGAAGATATAGAAGGGACCCTTCTCAACCTTTACGAGTTTTCCGATTCCGGAAGCCAGGGATTTCCGCCCGAATTCACTGTCAGCTCCCTTATCGACATCGCGGTTGTATTTATTCACCGTTGCCGTCAGCGCTTTGGGATCGATGCCCGCTTTGGAAGCCGCCTCTTCAAGCGTATTGCCCGCGAAGACATAGGAGGGGATTTTGCCTTTGGGAATCATCTCAAAGAGTTCCCGTCCCTGAGGTTCTTTCATTGCGGCATTCAGGATGTTGGAATCAAAGACAATGTAGGAAGCTCCTTTAGGCTGCTTAAGAGCTGCGTCGGAGAGCGTCATATAGGTCTGGGATTCATCAACGAATCGCTGACCGGCCTTATTCACGATAATGGCGCCGCTGTAATAGATCGTCGTTGATTCCGTGACCGAGGTCAGTCCAGGTTTAGAGCCATACGTCGCCTTGATAAAGGCGGTGTCCCGGAAGTCAGCGCCGAGCTCCAGCGCCATCAGGAGTCCGTCACCGGTAGATCCGCTGGCGGAGAGTACATCGCAGTTAGTGAGGTAAGGATTGAATTTCTTCAGAACTTTGGGAGAACGGGCAAAACCACCGGTCGCGATAATCACGCCTCTCTTAGCCTGATAGGCATGTTCTTTGCCATCCTTCCCGGCGGCAATCACGCCAACGACACGGTGAGTGTCGGCATCCCACACCAGATGCTTGGCCGGCATATTGAACCTGAACGCGGCACCGTGCTTGCCGGCGTAGCCGTACATCGTCTCAATAACCTTCTGGGCCGTAAATACATGTCCACGAGGCTGGCTCATGCCGGCGCCGACCGCCAGTTCCCTTGGTTTCAGTCCCACTTTCTGCATCCAGTCGTACTGCACTTTGGATGCGTGGACAAAAGCATGGACGACAGCAGGATCATTGAAATTTTCACCGAGCTTCATCATGTCCGATTCGAAAAGAGCTTCAGAATCTTTGGTGACGTTGTGTTCCTTCTGGAAATCTGTACCCGCGACCGCGTACATAGACGTGCAGATCAGAGACGATCCGCCGGGGAATCCATTTTTTTCAAGAACGATAGTTTTCAGATTCTGTTCACGGGCGGCGCAGGCTGCGGATAGTCCGGCTCCGCCTGCTCCCAGGATGACAACGTCATAGGTTGCATCCCAATGACGGGGTTTATTAGCGGGAACCGCGACAGCCGGCAGGGCAAGACCCGCCAGACCGGCACCGATACTGCCTTCAAGAAGCTTACGGCGTGATACGTTTGCCATGATGCTTTCCTCTCCAAATCAATGTCTAAAAAAGTTTTTTCCTTATATTTTTGAATCTAAAAAAGGGCTCCCCTAGGGGAGTTGACTGGAGGCAAGCGGAGAGAGTTTCAAGAATTTTGGGTAGATCGTTATTTCTATAATTTCCTTGAAGACCTTACTGACAGGAAATCCAGAAGACCATGAAACTTTCCCGGCGAAATCTGCTGCTTGGCGCGGCGCTGTTATCCGCAGAGACGTCGGGTTCTATGCCTCAGCGCGTTTTTTTCTCTGGCTTGGACAGGCTTCGGGCCGAGCCCTGGGATCTCATCATCGTTGGTGCCGGCATAGCGGGACTGATGACCGCGATCCGCAGCTCCATGAATGGTCTCCGGCGCGTTCTGATTCTTGAAAAGACCCCATTCACCGGCGGGGCAGCGCTTCTGAGTGAAGGCGTGTTTGCTTTTTCTGAGACTCCCTATCAGGCGGCGCGCGGGATTCGGGATAAAGACGAAATTTTCTATGAAGACATGCGCCGGACAGGAAATTACCGGAATGATCCCGAGCTCCTGAAGGCCTATCTGAAGTTTTCCCATCCGGTTTACGAATGGCTCTCCGCAAACGGAATCAACCCAGTGGCTGTTGATACCGGAAGCGGGATCAGTATGCCGAGAGCTCATACCTATCGGGTTGTTCCCTTGATGGAGAAGCTCCGGTCTGAAGCGGTGAAATCAGGCGCGGTTATCGCCTCAAACACTCAGGCGGTAACTCTCGAAACAGAGGGCGGAAGAGTCTCAGGGGTCGTTGTCCGGAGAGGTGAACGCACGGCAACCCTCAGGGCGAAATATGGTGTGGTGCTGGCTTCCGGCGGTTTTCTCCGACGCCCCGATTGGGTACGACGCTACAGACCGACGATGTCGAACGCTGTCCGGGTCTGCGCGGCCGGCGCCGATGGTGACGGCATTTCCATGGCGCTCCCGCTTCACGCGGGGCTCCGGGATATGCGGTTTCTGCATGCGTCTTACGGTTTCTCACTCTTTCCCGCGACGGTCGGTGACTTTACGCATGTCGGCTATCGGGGCGCGATGATCGTGAATCAGCAGGGACTCCGTTTCGTGAATGAGTCTCTTCCTTATACCGATATCGGCCGCATTGCTCTCGAGAAAGAGCATAACCAGAGCTATTTCGTTTTCGATGAGGAAATCCGGCAGCGTCAGATGAAGGCCCGGGAGGTGGACGCGAAGCTTCTCGCGAACCCCGTCAGAGCGGATGGGCAGGGGATCTTCTATTCAGGAGACTCCATTAATGAGGTCGCGGCCAAAGCCGGTCTCAATCCATCCAATCTTTCATGGACTGTGACGCGCTACAACCGGTTTGTGGAAACCGGACACGACGCGGATTTCAGACGTGATTCACTTACCTTTGGGTATGGAAGACCTTCGAGAATCATTAAGCCCCCGTTCTATGTTTTTCCGACGCTCGCCGGAATGATGGGGTCTTACTGCGGTCTCGCGATTAATCAGGAGGGAGCTGTCTTAACCGCGGGCGGCAGGGTGATCCCCGGGCTCTACGCCGCGGGTGAGGTGACAGGCGGTTTCCATGGGGAAGCCTTTATCGGCGGCACCGCGCTTGGGAAAGCCATCATCTTTGGATGGATTGTGGGGAACACGGTGGGGAGGCTGCATGCGTAGAGGTATTGCTATCCTCGCGGCTATCCTGCTTGGAGTTTCGGGGCTTGCCTCGGCCGCGGCGGAGGAAAAGACGGTCCTCACGCTCTATATCAATCAGGAGGATGTTCCGTCCTTTATGCGGGACTGGGTGATCCGATCCTCTGACGCCATTGCCGCCGGTCTTCCTGAATACGCGGTGAGGACTGTCTGGACCACGTCCGAGGAGCTGAAATCCAATCTAGATAAGGGCGAGGTGTCGCTCTTTATCGCTTCAAGCGGATTCTTCAGGCGCCTTGGGTTTTCCGGTGTCCGGGACCTCGCTGGCAGCATGCAGGATACGGATGGCGACCCTAACCGGTCTCTCGGGACGGTTTTTATTGTGAGATCGTCACAGACCGACCTGACGGATATTCCCTCACTCAAAGGAAAAAAGGTTCTCCTGCAGAACGGGTCCGGCTTTTTCGGCACCGATGCTGTGCTGGGCGAATTCGGGAGCGAGGTGAGCGCGAAAAGTTTCCGGTCGCCGGAGCAGCAGCTTGCCCGGTATGTCTATATTGAAAAATCGGGGGAGTCAGTTCCCAGCCTCCTCGATCACCTCGCGAAGGGGGACGCGGACGCGGTGGCGCTTCCCGCCTGTCAGATTGAGAGGACCGCGGCGGCTGAAGACCTGGATACCAGCTGGCTCAGGACACTCAGCCCGAAAGGCAGCGTTGAGCTGAATTGCGCGTTGACTAGCGGGCTCTACCCGGGGATCGTGATCAGCGGAACTCCGAATCTCTCAGCGAACGACGCGCAGGCTGTCACCCGCGCGCTGCTCTCCGCCCCGGCAAGAGATCACCTGAAGTGGGGTCTCGTCACCAATTACAGCGCTGTCGACGCCGTGATCCGAAAGTTCGAGCTGTCCTTTGATCACAGGGGTGAGGGGATCCGTTCGATCCTTCTTCAATATAAGAACTGGATCATTGGCATTGCCGCGCTGATTGTCCTTCTGATTCTTCACAGCGTTACGGTGAGCTGGCTCATACGGAAAAGAACCCGCCATCTTCAGGTCGCGCTCGCGAACCAGAAGCGGCTTCAGGCGGAGTCTCTTAAAGCGTCCCGTCAGATTGAGTATTGGGAAAAGATCGGCACGATGGGGCAGATGAGCAGCCTCTTCGCGCATGAAATGGGGCAGCCTTTGAACGCCATTTCTTTTTACGTTTTCGGGCTGAAGCGTCTCGTGAGCAAACCGGGAGCCGGAATCGCGCCCGCAATGAAACAGCAGATTCTGGAGCTCCTCGGCTCGATCAATGAGGAATTCAGCCGCGCGTACGGCATCGTCGAAAAGGTGCGCGAGTACGTCAAGTCAAAGCGAAAGGAGGGGACGCGGCAGGATCTCGTATCGATCGTCCGTCAGGCGGTGTCCTCTTTTGAGAAAACCTCCGTTTCCGGCCGACGCCACGAAATCCGGATCGAGGCGCCTCAGTCTCCGATCTGGGTGACCGCGAAAGCGATGGAGCTTGAGCTTGTGGTCGTGAACCTTCTGCGGAATTCGCTCCAGGCTCAGACAGACCCGGAGAAAAAGGTTGAGGTGTCCATCACCGTCCGGGAAAACGGGAAACGGGCGGAGCTTTGTGTGGAAGATAACGGACCGGTGCTGTCTGACGAATCGATGCGCCGTCTGTCGGAAACCGTGCTGCAGTCTGAAAAGCCTGAGGGGCTGGGACTCGGTCTCTCGATTGTCCGGATGCTGGTTGAGGAGCATAACGGGACAGTCCGGTTTGAGCGCGCGGCCCCCACGGGGCTTAGAGTCGTGATTTCGCTTCCTGAGGAGGACGCATGATGAAGCCTGATCTGAGAAAGCGGTAGTGAGACTCGTGGATGACGATCTCTCTATTATCAAATCCGCTTCCTTCATTCTCAGGCAGGATGGCTGGCAGGTAAGGAGCTGGACCTCCGCACGGGATTTTCTGATTGAGGATATGCCGAGTGACGTCGGCTGCCTCGTTCTCGATATCCGGATGCCCGGGATGACAGGCGTCGAGCTGCAGGAAGAAATGGCGAGGCGCGGCATCCGTCTTCCGATTATTTTTCTGTCGGCGCACGGCTCGATCGATATAGCCGTTCACACGATGAAGGTCGGCGCCTTTGATTTCCTGCAGAAGCCGATCGATCCGGAGGTGTTTCTCAGCACCGTGCGCCGCGCTGTGACGGAGGACTATTACGCGCGGGAGCTGGGATTCTCGCCGAAAGACTGTGAGCCGGCCTACGCGAGTCTCACGGACCGGGAGAAGGAAATCGCCGTGTTTATCGCCTCAGGGCTTGAGAACCACGTGATTGCTGAACGCCTGGGGCTCAGCGTGAAAACAATCGAGAATCACAAGGCGAGCATTTATAAGAAGCTCCGGATCAGCACGCCGGGGAAGCTCGCTCTCATGCTCCAGTATCTGAATAAAGCGAACGGGCTGGAATCAGCCCCTGAAGAGAGGAAGTGACTCTCTATTAGAGCCTCAATAATTTCTATTAGCACCTATGAGTTTCTGATAGATCCTTCTGACAAGCTATCAGGAACTCATAAAATTTTTTTGAAAAACCCAGCAAAGCGAATCTAATTAAGAATCACTTCATATACTTATGCGAGAAATATAAGTGCAAGAAGCACGAGTCCCAGCACGACTGCGCTCCCCGCGAGAAGCAATGTTGAGCTGCAGCCTTTGACAGCGTGGATTCCGCTGGTGTCAGCCGGAGTCTTCGTTTTCTTACTGCTCGCCTTATTCGCGATGTAAGTTCCTGCGATCAGTCCGATGCCGATCAGGATGATGAAGTAGGAAGCCAAGGGAAGGATCCTCCGTGTTTCCGGGTTTTGAGGAAATCAAATAATCAATCTTAAGCTTTGCCACACGAAATGGCAGGCTGAGGCAGAAATTCCGACACACAGATACGCAGAAAAAAACCGCCGGTCCGCCCATGGCTGTAGCTGATAAAGGTGACACCGGAATGGCTAAGGGATCAGCCGCCCGAATGATCTGAGTCGCGGCGCTGACCCTCGACCCACTCCGAAACCCTGCAAAATCGGGGCTTCGCGGGGGACAGATAAAGATGGTGCTCTTTACCACTATTTTTTGTCCCGTGAAGCGTCACCCCCATGTCCATGGGATGCAAAAAACGGGCTAGGTAGTTATGGGTTTCCCTAAGCTACTCCGAAGTGGACTCAGACAGATAGTCACTTCGGATGAGTGGGCGTCTTTGATATGAGTCTTTCAGGCTCAGGTCTAAGACTGAATTAAAAGATGCATTTGTTCTACAACTTTAAAAAGTAGGTAGTAACGGCGTTATCCGGGACCGAGGGGTCAGTTTTATTAAATAATTGTATTTAAAGAAATAATGAGCGTATACCTGTATGAAATAGGTACGCCCTTTCGTGTAGGGAACTAGTCATCCGGCTGTGAGGAGTAGGGGGAGGATTAGCCTGAACTCCATATTTCGTAGCCAATTGCCGTTACTTAGAATGCAGGCGTTCCATGAAGTACCCTAATTCCCAAATAAATCAGGGGATTTAGGGGTTTTTTTATTCCTCTCCGCCGGGCACCGAAAAGCGCTCCGGAGGCCCGAGGAAAGGGCGATTTCCCCAAAAACTCAAAGGAGCGTCTCATCTCGGCAGACCCGGAACCGAAAAGTTCCGCTTCAGACGCTTCTGAAATATAAAAACCAATCAGATATGAGCAAAGAAAACTTTCAGCTGAGCGGGTCTCCCAACCGAGCCCTTCTCGCAGCAACCCTCGGATTCTTCTTCGGCGCAATGTCGATTTCCCTTTTCGG
>OGFR01001007.1_pt1 | contig 15713 bp, 9 predicted proteins | sample 1571001 | NCBI WGS metagenome assembly OGFR01 (sample SAMEA2582064, study PRJEB24529) | metagenome | biome: Human gut stool | place: China | collected 2011 | reverse complement strand
CCATCTTGTCCGATAAACCACAATTGCTATATAGCTACTTCAAGCAAATGTTTGCCCAAGTAACAAATCCTCCTATCGACTCTATACGTGAGGAGATGGTTACATCTACACGGGTTATGCTTGGTAACTCTGGTAATCTAACAGATCCTAACAAAGCAGGAACCTATGCGCTGTCTATGCGCACACCAATCCTTACGAACCAAGAGTTGGCATCCATTAAGGCTCTTGATTGTCGTCGCATGAAATCCGTAACCTTGCCAATTCTCTTCGATCCTACTAAGGGTGCTGAAGGCTTGCGAGATGCGCTAAATGATTTATGCGAAAAGGCAGAAGAAGCAGCTCGTACAGATCAAAATGTGTTGATCTTATCCGACCGCGGTGTCGATGAAAATCATGCACCAATTCCAGCATTATTAGCTGTAGCAGCTGTTCATAATCATTTGATCGACAAAGTGTTGCGTACAGAAATCGGCCTCATTCTTGAATCTGGTGAACCACGTGAGGTTCATCACTTCTGTACATTAATTGGCTATGGCGTAACGGCTGTTAACCCATATTTGGCGCTTGAAACAGTTCGCGATTTGCAAGCTCGTAAACGTCTTGGAGATATTACACCAGAAGAAGCAGAAAAGAACTATATTAAAGCCGCTGTGGGTGGCATCATGAAAGTTATGTCCAAAATGGGTATTTCCACAGTTCGATCCTACCACGGTGCACAAATCTTTGAAGCTTTGGGCTTGAATACTAACTTCATTAATAAGTTCTTTGTAAATACGCCAACTCGCATCGGTGGTATCGGTCTTGGCGGTGTAGCACACGAAGCCTTGGCTCGTTTTGAACGTGCTTTCAAATCTGAAGAAACAGTACTCGAACCAGGCGGCTGGTATGGTCCTGTAAAAGATGGGGAAGAGCATCTTTTCAACCCTAAGACTATCGATCTTTTACAAGCATCCCTTATCGAAAAGGATTATGCAAAATATAAAGAATACTCCAAAGCGATTCGCAACGATTACCACGTTACATTACGTTCCTTGATGGAATTGAACTATCCAGTAGGCGGTGGTATTCCTATCGAAGAGGTTGAGCCGGAAGAGTCTATCGTAAAACGCTTTAAAGCGGGCGCTATGAGCTATGGTGCCATCAGTAAAGAAGCGCATGAAGCCATTGCTATCGCTATGAATCGTTTAGGCTCTACATCCAACTCTGGTGAAGGCGGTGAAGATGTAGCTCGTTTCAAATCATTGCCAAACGGCGACAGCATGAACTCCGAAGTAAAACAGATTGCATCAGGTCGTTTCGGGGTAACAGCGAATTATTTGATCAATGCAAAAGAGTTGCAAATTAAATGTGCTCAAGGCGCAAAACCAGGCGAAGGTGGTCAATTACCAGGCAAAAAGGTATATCCTGAAATTGCAAAAGCTCGACACTCCACGCCAGGGGTAGAGCTCGTTTCTCCACCACCGCATCACGATATTTACTCCATCGAAGACTTGGCTGAGTTGATTTACGATTTGAAATGCGTCAACAAAGATGCGCGTATTTCTGTTAAATTAACATCTGAAGCAGGCGTTGGTACTATCGCTGCTGGTGTTGCGAAAGCAAAAGCAGATAACATCTTGATTTCTGGATACGATGGTGGTACTGGTGCGGCAGGTCGTACATCTGTTAAACACGCTGGTGTGCCTTGGGAATTAGGTTTGTCTGAAACTCATCAAACATTGATGCTCAATAGATTGCGTGACCGTGTTCAATTAGAAGTAGACTCTAAATTGATGACTGGTTTCGATGTGGCTGTGGCAGCTATGCTTGGTGCTGAGTTGTTTGGCTTTGGCACATTGCCACTTGTGGCGGTAGGCTGTAAAATGGCTCGTGTATGTAATCTTAATACATGCCCTTACGGTGTAGCTACACAAGATGAAAAATTGCGTGCTCGTTTTACAGGTAAGCCTGAATATGTTGAAAACTTGATGATTTTCATCGCACGTGAATTGCGTGAAATCATGGCTCGTCTAGGTATTCGCTCCGTAGCAGAACTCGTTGGTCGTATCGATCTTGTGCGTCAAAAATCTCAAGACGATAACTTCAAGTTGTCCCGCGTTGATCTTAAACGCATATTGTTCCGTCCGTACATCGATGCCGCTGTAGGTCATATGCACATGGTTGACCAAAATCACGAGTTGGAACGCACCTTGGATATGTCCAAGCTCTTGCGTATGTGCCGTCCTGCTATTGAGGACCAAAAACCGATTCGCGCTAAATTGGCTATCACTAACATCAACCGCGTTGTAGGTACCTTAGTTGGTTCTGAGGTGACTCGTCGTTATGGTGAAACCGGCTTGCCAGATAATACAATCAAGTTGAATTTCGAAGGCTCTGCGGGTCAATCCTTCGGTGCTTTCATCCCTAAAGGTATGACCTTAGAACTAGAAGGCGATGCGAACGACTACCTTGGTAAAGGTTTATCCGGTGGTACAATTACTGTGTATCCGCCTAAAGCATCTATCTTTGAGGCTGACGAAAACATCCTTATCGGTAATGTTGCCTTCTACGGTGCAACCTCTGGTACATCCTACATCAACGGTGTAGCTGGTGAACGTTTCGCCGTACGTAACAACGGTATCACTGCCGTTGTGGAAGGCGTCGGCGACCATGGCTGTGAATACATGACTGGTGGCGAAGTGCTCGTACTCGGTAAAATCGGCCGTAACTTTGGAGCAGGTATGTCCGGTGGCTATGCGTACATCCTCGATTGCGATGAACGCTATGTCAATACAGGTCTCGTAGAATTACGTACAGCCAATAATGATGACCTTAAACGCATTAAAGAACTGATAGAACAACATGTATTGCATACTAATTCTGCTAAAGGCCGTCATATCCTTGAAAACTGGAATAACTTTGTAAACAGATTTACAAAAGTTGTACCTGTAGCATACGAAGAAATGCAAGCTGCTATTGAACGCTTCAAAGAACAAGGCTTGTCCTTAGAAGAAGCACAACTGGCTGCATTTAAAGAAAAATATGCATAATATATTTCTCCTTAGTTAATTTTTGTTATATAAGAATACAGTGAAAAGCCTCTATAGCTTTGACTATAGAGGCTTTTTCATGTATAATATTTATATTGCAATATTGGATCATGGCAGTTCTCGGGCCTGTGCAATGGGGGCCTGTGAATCGTGTCAGGACTGAGAGGTAGCAGCACTAAGCGGTAACCTTCATGTGCCACGGGGAACCCGGGGGCTGTCGTGATCGAATATTGCAAGGCGGCCTAAAGGCCGCTTTTTTTATGTCTAATTTAGGAATGTATGATACTTTATTCTGTACTATACGATGTTTTATTGTGAACTATATGATGGGATTTTGACTAGTAAATATCTACAAAGTTTATAAATAAACAGGTCAATTTGGAAATGTGGAGAGAACTATATTAAAGAAGTCAGATTTTCCTGAATATGGTATAATAAAGTATTGTAAGTTTCGGAAAAAGGGGGTGTTCCAATGGCATATATTGCGCTATATCGTAAGTATCGACCGCAGACATTTACCGATGTAGTCGGTCAGCATCAGGTGTCTGATACATTGATGCGCGCTATCCGCGAGGATAAGGTAGCTCATGCCTATTTGTTTGCCGGTCCACGGGGGACTGGTAAGACGAGTATGGCGAAGATTTTTGCGCGCGCTATCAACTGCGAGCATGGTCCAACGGATCACCCTTGTAACGAGTGTAGTGCTTGTAAATCGATTTTGAGTGGACAGTCCATGGACGTCCTTGAAATCGACGCCGCATCCAATCGCGGCATCGATGAGGTGCGTGCTCTCCGTGAAAGCGTCAAATTCATGCCTGTTGAGGGGCGTAAAAAGGTTTTCATCATAGACGAAGCCCATATGCTTACCACAGAGGCGTGGAATGCACTTTTAAAAACAATCGAAGAGCCGCCTGCTCATGTGATGTTTATTTTTGCTACTACAGAAATTGAAAAATTGCCTGTTACTATCGTGTCTCGTTGTCAGCGCTATACCTTTAGACGTATTACTTCTGATGACATCGCACAACGTTTATCTTACGTAGCAGAAAAAGAAGGCTTTAGCCTTGATTCTGCGGCAGCGCAGCTCATTGCTGTTCATGCAGATGGTGGCTTGCGTGATGCCTTGAGTATTTTAGACCAATGTGCAGGTATGGCAACGGGCTCTATTACACCGCAAGTGGTGGAAGAATTAATCGGTCTCGTAAGTAAGGAATGGATTATTCACTTCCTAGATGCTTTGCGTAACGGAGATGGTCCTAAAGTATTATCCTACGTTCACGATGCCTTGGCAGAAGGTCGCGATGCGACGCAAATTATGGAAGCCCTCATTCAACATGTGCGTGCCTTGCTCGTTGGTAAGGTGGCTCCTGATGCGGATGAGCTCAAGGTATACGATGCCTTTAAGGATGAGTTTCTAGCTCAGGCCAATAGCGTTGATTTCAATGAACTTAACCAATATGTGCGTAGTGCTCAATCCATCATGAATGATGCGAAACAAGTGGACAATCCACGAACCATCATCGAAATGGGTCTACTCGTGCTTTGTGCTAAATTAGGCTCTGTTGATGAAAGCTTAGAAGACCGTATATATGCTCTAGAAAGTGCTGAGCGATCTGAACGAAATGATTTATTGAACCGCATGGCTCAATTGGAACAACGAGGCCCAGCGGCTCCTACACCAGCTTATGGTGCTAATGCATTTGGTCCACCTAGCGGCTATGCGAACAGCTTTGTTCCTGTAGATAATGCTGCTGTACAGAATACTTCCATGAGTAGTATTCAAGATACTGCTGTTGGCACTGTGCCACCTCCAAGCAGCGTAGGCATGACACCACCGCCTGCGAATGTGGGGATGACTCCACCACCGATGGGAGCACCAGGTAGTACACCTCCTCCGATGAATGGAGTGGGCATGGCTCCGCCACCATTGGGCGGCGTTGGCATGGCGCCACCACCGAATAATGGGGACCCAGTTTCCCGAAAAACCACAAGAAACCAAGCTAAGGGTCGTGCTAAAAAAGGAATTAGTACACAGGCCATCATTAGTGAACAAATCTTATCTGCTCAAGAGTATCGTAATGTACAATCCAATGTCATTAAATACTTGAAGGATAGTAATCGCAATATGACCTCTACCGTTATCGGTCAAGGTCAGCTGGTGTACGTAGACCAAAGCAAGGCGGTCATGGCCTTTAAAAATACATTGCATCTCAATGTGATGACCAATGAAGTGAACTTGGCGGAAGCGATTGATGCTTTCACCTATACACTGGGCTATGCAGTACACGTAGAAATCGTGGATGCCCTCACGCAAGTTTATAAAGACTATAAAAAGGCTGCTGGTAGCACCACACAACGCCAAGTAAAAGCACCCCAACGACCACAAGAACCGATGGTTGACGTAAAGACGACCTCTGGTGCGCAACCGACACAAATGGATTTAACCAATGATCCTCAAGAGAGTAAGTTTGATTCTGCAGCCGTGGACGCGGCTAAAGCTGCGGCTATGGAATTCTTAGCTAAGAAAACCGCTGGTGCTGTTGCCAATGCTACTACTAGTGGTAGTGCGAATACAGCTACAACAGATGCTTCATTAAAAACTGCACTAGGTACTGGAGTAGAAACAGAGCCAGCATCCGGTGATGATGTGCCGATTACATCCTTTGATGGTACTCCGTCTACTCAAGTTCCAGATGGTGAGATTCCTATTGAGTCTCTAGCGGGTTCTATTGAAGGGGATGATATTCCAGTTCATTCCTTTGATGATGTGCCTGTAGATGATATGGAGGGTTCTTATGTATCATCTTTAGATGATATGCCACCACATCCATTAGATAGTGTGACTGTTATCAGCGAGGATGGCGAAGTGTTAGAGCGCCCTATGGATAGTGGTGCACATATCGAGGTGGAAGCTGTCCCAAAGTCTGATGGGGGTGAACCTCGTGAGGTAACCCCACAGCAAGGTGATGGAAATGCTATGCTTTCACCAGCACCTATTGAAATAGAGGCTATCGATAGCGTTACGGTGGCTCGTGAATACGCATGGGATCCAGCGCATATGACCGAAGAGGAACGAAACAATCCTTTATTGGCAGAAACATTAGAAAAACTATCTGAAGACCATGACATCATAGTCGAGGTCATTGAAGAATAGATAAAAAAGTAATTGTTATATAATAACCTTTGGCTTTCGGGCTATTAGGTGACACATATGTTATAAATCTATGTCATATATTGTTAATGATGTGGACTTAGAATGTTAGTATAGGACGATGTCTTAAAAGGAGGAAATACAATGTTTGGTAAAGGTATGGGCAACATGGCTGGCATGATGAAAAAAGTTCAAAAGATGCAAGAAGACATGAAGAAAATGCAAGAAGAGTTAAAAACTCGTACTGTAGAAGCTTCCGTAGGTGGCGGTGCAGTAACCGTTGTGATGAACGGTGAAAAAATCATCGAATCTTTGAAATTGAATCCTACAGCTGTTGATCCTGAAGATGTAGAAATGTTAGAGGATCTAGTAATGGCTGCGGTAAACGAAGCTAGCAAAAAAGTAGACGACCTCTTGGCTCAAGAAATGGGCAAAGTGACTGGTGGTCTAAACTTGCCAACAGGTTTATTCTAAATGACAAACGCTTTAGAACGGCTCGTAGAACAGCTGCGCCGCTTGCCTGGCATCGGCTCCAAGTCGGCTAGACGCTTGGCTTATCATTTGGTAGAAATGCCGAAGGAAGAGGTAGACCGCCTCGTGGAAACCATCGTAGAAGCGAAGGGGGCTACGCGTCACTGTTCAATTTGCTTTAACTTATCAGCTCAAGATCCTTGCGAATTCTGTAGCAATCCAAATCGCGATCAAACGACGATTATGGTTGTTGAAACATCTCGCGATGTCATTGCTATTGAGCGCAGCGGTGATTATAAGGGCTTGTATCATGTATTGGAAGGTGCCTTGTCCCCTATGGAGGGCATCGGTGCCGATGATATTCGCGTAAAAGAATTGATTGCACGCCTTCGTGATGGTGTTGTACAAGAGGTTATCCTCGCGACAGACCCAGATGTCGAAGGGGAAGCTACAGCTCTGTATTTGGCGCGCTTATTAAGTCCAAGTGGCATCAAGGTAACGCGCATTGCCCGCGGTGTTCCTGTGGGCGGCGATATCGAATATGCCGATGAATTAACGCTAGGCGGTGCCGTAGTGAACCGTCAAGAAATGAAAGGATAATAGTATGGGAGCTTTATTAGCATCACCGATTATATCGGCGGTTATTTCCATTGCTGTAGCCTACATTGCTTTCAAAGTAGCATTTTTCACCATTAAACGGGTGGCTATGAATGTTGTGATTGGTGGGTTAACCTACTGGGTATGCGTTCATATACTTAATATTCCAATGGATATTGGAGTTGGTATTTGGGCATTAACAGCAATTTTAGGTCCTATTCCTATGGTCTTAGCTGCTATATATTACGGCATTAAATAATAGGAGGTTTTTATGCTTATCAATCGTGAACAACAACGCGTTATTGATGAAGTGGAACAGAATATCCTCTTGTTAGCGTCCGCTGGGACGGGAAAAACGAATACACTTGCTTATCGGGTGGCTCATCTCATCGAGGGTGGCTATGCGAAGGCGGAGAATATCTTGTGCATGACCTTTACGAACAAGGCCGCAAACGAGATGAAAGACCGCATTCAATCGCTCGTGGGCAGTCCTGCAAAGGCTGTGGAGGTTAGTACATTCCACAGCTTTTGCTTTTTCATTCTCCAACAAGAGGGCAAGCGCAACGAAACCTTGTACACGGATGTGACCATCTTTGACGAAGAAGACTGCAAGGAACTATCTGAACCGTACCGTCCTGGTAAATTGCGAGAAATGTCCTTTGCTAATGTTATCTCCATGGTGAAAGAATATCGTTCTTTATATGGCTTTTATTCTGATGATCTCGTAGGTGACTACAAGCGGACAATTGAACGCTTACAGAAGGAACAGCGTGAAGCCATTGAACAGCTCTTTTCGAGCTTTGGCAATGTCCTCTACAGTGAACTCCATGATTTCTTGAACCATGGTCACGAATGGATTGCTGCGTATGATGAAAGCTTAGCTTCCGTGCACGGCCTAGATTTTACAGATCTCATCTGCGGTGTTCATCGCCTATTTCAAGATCCTGTAGTTCGTGAGCGCTGGCGCAGTCGTTACAGCTATATCTCTGTAGATGAAATGCAAGATACGGGCGTACTGGAGTATAAGGTTCTTGAAATGCTGTGGGAAGATAATCACGTGCTCTTGTGTGGCGACTATTTCCAAACGATTTACGAATGGCGTGGCTCCGATCCGTTCCGCTTGCTTAAGCAATTTGATGCGGATTTCAAACCCTTGAAAATCATCTTTTATGAAAACTATCGCTCTAACTGGACGCTCTTTACGATGGCTTTCAAGACCTTGCAAAATATGTTCCCTGACCTAGTTGGGTCTATTTACACTGAATTGCCTCGTGCCAATAGTGAAAGCAAGGGCAAACCTGTTCTCATTAAAGGCTGTAGAAATAGCTACCTTGAGGGTCGATATATCTACGAAGCTATCTGTGCATTACCGAAGGATGCTAATATCGGCGTTCTCGTGAGAGATAATAAAAAGGCACAGCGATTGAGTGACTCTTTTGAACGTCTTAATGGTGAGCGTCCTGAAGAGGAGCGCCGTCAATTCATGATTATTGACGAGTATAAATTCTTTAGACGTCAAGAAATTAAAGATGTTATGGCCTACTTCAAGTTGTTGATGAATCCTAATGATTCTGTTAGTGCGAAGCGCATTATTAAACGCTATGTTGCTGGTATTGGTGACGCTCGTATCGCTGCGATTGAAAGCCTAGAGACGCGCCAAGTAGGTTTAAAATTGACGGACTTCATGGATATGCCTATCTTTGAGGCAGAGCCTTATGCAAAGCTTGTCAGTGGCTTAGAGCAGCACGAAGTAGTTGTTTATGACGTGGAGAGCACCGGCACAGATACGTCTCAAGACCGCATCATTCAAATTGCAGCCATTCGCATCGATGAAAGTGGACAGGTCTTAGAGGCCTTTGAACGCTTTATCAATCCAGGTGTACCTGTTGGTCAATCCGAAGAGGTACACGGCTTCTCCGATGCATATTTACAAGAACACGGCGAAGATCCTACTACAGTACTCAAAGCATTTAAGGAGTTTTCTAAGGATACTATTATTGTAGGTCACAATGTAAACTATGATGTGACCATCTTTACAAATGAATTGGCGCGTCATAACTTAGGCAATCCTGAGTTCAAGGCTATTTACGATACACTCGATATCTACCGTCGTTTCTATCCTAATTTGCCAAATCATAAATTGGGCTTCCTAGCATCTAAGTTCCCTATACACCATGAGCCAACACATAATGCAATGGATGATATCTTGGCCACTGCACAGCTTTTAATTTATGTGGTGAAAGAAAAAATCATACCAACTACAACGGGGCGCATGGTAGCTATAAATAAATATAAAGCAGCTTTCACGGATATCGCCTCTCAAATGGCGACCTTGCGTAGAAAAGCCTATACGGAGATGCCAACGAAATTATTGGCGTACATCATGAATCAAATGGGGGTTCTAGAATACTACAAATCTCATGGAGAAGCGGCTAAAGTAGAGCATATACGTGATTTATATCGCATCATGGAAAAACTAGATGCGGCTTATGAAGGGCCTGCAGGACTGGCGCGGTTAAATCAAATTTTGCAGCTCGCAGCCCTCACGGCGGGCGAGCCCGCACAACAGGTGCGAAACGAAGACCGCATTCCTATCATTACCATTCACCAAGCAAAGGGCAGTGAGTTCGATTACGTATTTTTAGCAGGACTCAACGAAGGTACGTTTCCAAGTCCGTTTGCTATTGCAGAAGGTCGTGAAGACGAAGAAAAGCGCTTGTTCTATGTGGCCATCACTCGACCTAAACAAGAATTGACCATTACCTTTGAACAGACGAATATACGAGGTAGGGCAGTTCAACCAAGTTCGCTACTCAACTATATGCCACGAGATCCTGAACTCGTAGAAAGGAGATACTAATGGCGCGAAAAACACATCGTCCTGACGATATTCTGTGGACCGTGACCGCTATAGATATAGATGCTGTGCTTAGCGAGAAAAGTGCAAAACAAAAGCTAGCTGGTAATGGTCAAGACGGATCTAGTAGCAGTCGAGATATATCGAGTAGCAATCAAGATATGTCAACTCGTGAGCTAGAACATACTGGCAAAGCATATGATATTTCACTTGGTGAAGTGTTAGATACTAAATATCCCCGAAAGTCCTTAGTTAAACTCTTTGAAGAGAAATTAATCCACATCAATGGGCATAAGGCTACGCCAAAGGATGTAATCTCCGTAGACGATGAGATCTGGATTGCTATGGCAAAGGAAAAAATAGATCACGATCCAATCGAAATGGACTTATCTGTTTTATACGAAGACGAGGATCTTCTTATTGTGGATAAGCCAAGTGGTGTGACGGTAAACTCTAAAGACCAAGTATCCCTTGCCAATGGGGTGGCGCACTATTTTAAAGAACATGGTATCAAGCGAAAGGTACGTTTCTTGAACCGTCTAGATAGAGATACGACGGGCTGCATTGTCATTGCAAAAAGTGGGTTAGCTCAAAGTCTTTATCAACAGCAAATGGATGATAATACCTTTGAAAAGTGGTATATGGCTACTGTAGAAGGCATTGTAGAAGCTGATGAGGATACTTTAGTATTCCCTATGGAACGCAGTGCTGATGGTATTCATTACGAAGTAAATGCAAAGGGCAAAGAGACTCGTACAGATTTTTCCGTCCTATGTAGACATTCTTCCCAGCCTGTGGATAACTCTGTGAATAAGTCTGAAAATTCTGTGGATATAGGATCAAAAAATGTGGATATAGAATTAGTAGATGTGGATAAAAATAATTCAAATGTGGACAAAACTGTGTATAAGTCCAATACATGTGGATATACTAAGGTTTTAGTTCGTTTGTACACGGGAAAAACACATCAAATTCGAGTAGCTTTTAGCCATATAGGGCACCCTCTTGTAGGGGATACATTATACGGTGCACAACCGACGGGAAAGCCTTTTCAATTGCGCGCTCAAAAGGTAGTATTTACACACATGCGCACAGGAGAGCGTATTACGGTTACGGCATAATCTGATCTGGTTAACTCGTTATGTAATACAAAATACTAGTTTGTTAGTCACAAGTTTGTACTATACATTGTGAAGTCACAATACATCAAAATTTCTAATTGAGAAATGAGAATTATTGATAACTCAGTAAAATCAATAAGTTTAAAAATATTTTTCAAGAAAAATAATGACAAATGATAATCGATAAGCTATAATAAAAATAGGAGCAAATCGATATAGTTCAATTTAAGAATTGTAAATCAGAATGTAAGAGGTGTAGTATGATTTTACAAGAAAATAGTGCAGCACGTAATCGGGGGATTACGCTTGCCAGTATAAAAGGCATTATAGGTAATGTCGTTCTCGTTATTTTTAAAATGATTGTGGGCCTTGCGTCTAATTCCATCGCCATCATCCTTGATGCGGTAAATAACCTAACAGATGTATTGTCCTCTGTATTAACTATTGTGGGTACGAAATTAGCCGCCAAAGGGGCTGATAAGGAGCATCCATTTGGGCATGGTCGTATAGAATATATGACTACCATGGCCATCGCTTTTATCATTCTTGGTGCTGGTATTGGATCCCTTAAGGAATCTGTGGAAAAAATTATCCATCCTGAGGTATCTACATTTGATATTCCAGGTCTTGTTATCATCGCTGTTGCCATCGTGGTGAAAGTAGTGATGGGTCGTTATATCAAGGCACAAGGTGAGAAATATAAATCCGATGCACTCGTAGCATCTGGTATAGATGCCCTTTTTGATGCAGTGATTACCTTTGCCACATTGGTATCTGCAGGCTTAGTTTTTTTCTTTAACTTTGATATTCAAGGTTATGTGGGCGCTGTTATTTCTGTTTTGATTTTAAAAGCAGCGTATGATATTTTACGTGAAATGTACAATCATTTGCTTGGTATTCGAGCAGATGATAATTTAATCCGTAATATTAAAGAAACTATCGCACAGCATCCAAATGTGGGTGGTGTATATGACTTGGTATTAAATAGCTATGGTCCGGGAGAAACAATCGGTTCCGTTCATATTTCTGTACCAGATTCTATGACAATGGCAGAAGTCCATCCTCTAACAAAGGGCATTGCGGTTCATCTTTATAAAAAGTTTGGCATCAATATGACCGTTGGTGTATATGCTGAAAATAAACCAAGTGTAGAAGTACTTGAAATTAGAAAAGCTCTTGATCAAGTTATTAGTTTATATACACATGTAGTACAAGTACATGCCTTCTACGTACAAGAAGAAAAGAAGGTTATTTACTACGATATTATCTTTGACTTTGACGAAGAAGATCCACATGGCACATTAGAAAAAATTAAAACAGAAATGCAAAAACGTTACCCTGACTATACACAATTCGCTATTGTGGATACGGATTTTAGTAACTAATTTAGTAATATTGATTTTAGCTATCTAAGCGAATAGAAACTTCTAAGTATATCTCTTTACTAAAGGGGACAATTTCATAACTAATATTATAAAAATAAAGGCTTTTACCAGTAATTGATAGAATATAATCGGTCAAGAATCGGTAGAAGCCTTTTCTTTTATTAGGTTAGAGATTTAGTTATACTATACATAAGAGAGGTGGTTCTATGTTGCAATGGATACAAAAGCACTATATTGTTAGTTTTTTGCTTTTACTTATCCTTGTTTTGTGGGCCTTACATTTTAGTGGTACGAGAAATGAGGCTCGAATTTTACCAAAACAAGGGGTAATTATAGAAAGGGATATTGCAGTTGACATTAATCGTAATCCTACTGCAGTATTAAAGATTCTGAGTGCAGCTAATTATTCTGAATCGTATACTATCGATGTGTTACCTATCTTAAAACAATATAACTGTTATATTGTTGATTATCTTATTGTCAATGAGGAACTATATCTACTCGGATGCTCTAATGATACTATTCCTGATATGAAGTTGTATCCACTTTTGATTTTTAAAATCAATGATACATCTTTAGTTTCTAATATTATTGGATATGATTTAGATAAATTTTCTGCTTCCTTAGATTATATAGATGGAAAAATTATAGCCTCTAATCGAGATGAGGAATATATTATAGATGCTAATTTATCTGCTTCTAAAATAGTTGATACAGATCCACGTTTGGTTCAACAAAAGAAAGAAAGTAAACATGGTATTAAAAATGATAAAGTAATATTAGACTCTCTTATTCCTAGAGAATTATATATAAATGGTAAGGTAGGAGATACTTATTTGCTCACGGTTACTCCTCTTATATATGCGAAACCAAATATGAATTTATCTTTTGATTTTTTTAAAGCTGAACAGTATTATGGTATTCCTATATATGAAAATATGATGTTGTTCTGGAATGTTAAGACTGATGAGATGGAACGCTATGAAAATCTAAAATCGATTACCTCTTTTAATATAAAATATATGGATATGAACTATGATACTAAACGTTTTGAACGATGGAACCAAATCATTAATAGTGTCAGTCCTAAAAATTAAGTATGACTTGATATTAAACTGTTTAATGAATATAATAGAATATGTTGTATAAAATATAATTTGTTTTGATGTATCCTAACTAAGGAGAGATGGAATGAAAAAAATTGCTTTTACCGCATTAGCTGTAATGGCGGTTGTTGGTGTGTTCGCGGTTCAGCCTGCAGATGCAAAAAAGGTAGAACAAGATCCAGTAGTGGCACCTATTGATATGCCTATGAATGATGAAATTCAACAGGTTAATGGTGTGTCTAAATCAACAAATAAAGAAACACGACGTTTGTCTAATATTTTAGCAGAAACTACAAAAGTGATGATTAAAAAGAATTGGAAGACCATTTATATTAAAGCAGTTCCCTCGGGAGATAAGGATGCTGTACGCTTTTATTACAAAGATAATAGAGGTCAAGTATACAATGGCCAAGTCATTAGAAATACAGGCCTATCCAAGGGTAAATATATGGCTGGTTCTTTACGTCAAATAGAGGCATTGCAAGAATTAGTTAACCATTTGCAACAGAATGGTCAAGAAGTACCATCCTCTATTGATATCATCATTACTCAAGAAGGCTATCGCATTAAGACTATCTTTAATTACAATGAAAATATAAATAATCTACCAGCGTATCAACAACAATATGAACAAGAAAACTTCCCAACTATGAAGTAATAGAAACGCCCGTGCATGCACGGGCGTTTTGTTAGATTACGTAATCATCGGAATCATCTTTTTTAGATTTTTTGTAAATTTCTTTTACACCAGCCATTTCGATGAGTTCTTCCCCAAGAGCATCCTCATCATCCGTATTGAGCATAGAGTAGAAGGCCCAAAGAATGATGAACCAAATTGGTGTAAACAAGAGAGCAATTCGCGTATCTTCGTTTAAGGCGAGAATTGCAAGAACGAAAACAAAGAAAGCTAGGATAATGTAATTCATTACAGGGTATAGAGGCATTTTGAAGTTAGATTGTGCTGCTAGTTCAGGATTTTTCTTACGATATTTAAGGTGACAGATAACCATCATGGCCCAAATAAAGATGAAGCAGAATGTGGAGATTGATGTAATCATAACGAATACGGCTTCAGGCATTACATAATTGAGTACGACAGTAATCAATAATACGGCAGCTGAGAAAATCGTTGCTTGATATGGTACACTGCTGTGGGTCAAGCGCCGCATTGAGCTTGGTGCATGACCTCGTTTTGCCAAGGCATAAATCATACGGCCTGTACTGAAGATACCAGAGTTTGTAGCAGAGGCTGCAGAAGTAAGAACAACGAAGTTTACGATACCTGCGGCGGCTGTAATGCCAACGGCGGTAAACACGGCTACAAATGGACTTGCAGCAGGGTTAACGGCAGTCCAAGGGTAAATACTCATGATGATGGCTAAAGAGCCTACATAGAATAAAATAATACGCAATGGGATATTGTTTATGGCCATTGGAATAACCTTTTCAGGATCTTCTGTTTCGCCAGCCGTTAAACCTACGAGTTCTATGCCTGTGAAAGCAAATACAACCATTTGGAATGATAGGACAAAGCCCATCGTTCCGTTCGGGAACCATCCTCCGTAATTCCACATATTACTAAAGGCGGCGACGCCAGCATCTGTGGTGAAACCAGTAACAATCATGATGATACCGATAATGATAAGAGAGATAATAGCAATTACCTTAATCAAGGCAAACCAGAATTCCATTTCGCCAAAATATTTTACAGCTGTCAAGTTCATTAACAGCAAGGCGACTAGAACAAGTAAGGCTGGTATCCATTGAGGAAGCCACGGTATCCAGTATTGCATGTAGAGGCCTACGGCTGTCAAATCCGCCATGGCTAGTGAAAGCCAGCAGAACCAGTATGTCCATCCTGTGATAAAGGCTGCTCGATCCCCTAAGTAATCTTCTACAAAGTCGATAAAAGAGTGGTGATTTAGGTTAGATAACAATAACTCGCCTAGTGCTCTCATAATAAAGAAACAAATAACACCTGTTATTAGGTAGGCGA
>OGFR01001006.1_pt1 | contig 15714 bp, 24 predicted proteins | sample 1571001 | NCBI WGS metagenome assembly OGFR01 (sample SAMEA2582064, study PRJEB24529) | metagenome | biome: Human gut stool | place: China | collected 2011 | reverse complement strand
AAGGCCGCGCGGCCAAGTGGCAAACTGGCTGACGCGCCAGAGTGAAACTGAGCGAGGCTGTACCGCTCACAGCCTGCACGCTGTGGATAATGAAAGGAAAGCGCCTACATCATAAAATAATGTAAGCGCTTACAAAAGCTACGGCCTATAAACATTTAATTCATAGTCTGCTGTCAACGTAAATGGCGTTGTAGTTGTACCACCGCTGAATTTTATATCTTTGCTATAATCCGTAGGATTCTCGAGAATAAAACCATAGAGAGAATAAATTCTCGGAATGTTGTAAGATATTCTATCATTCGTGTAAACGGTTCTAATAATATGCTTACCTTCTAATACTGCCGAAGGGCTAGGTTCATTTACGTACCATCTGATGTTATCACCTGCGTTCAATAAGGGGTTCTGGTTGAAATTACCATTCAATTTTATTTCAACTAAATCACCTTTTTTGAAATCTCCAGTTCCAAGTACCACTCCGGCAGCAGGAGTAGCGCCCATTTCATAAGTTAATGTACCGCTATTGGTGTATACTTTTCTAGGAGCACACGTTGAGTGGCTAGGTCTCGCAACATACAAAGGCTGTTCTGGCATTTTTGTAGTGTAAATATTCCACTCATCAAATGAAACACCATCATATTTAGTTTCACTCTGATTTATATAGCAATATCTTAGAAGTTCTGTAATAGAGCCGCATTCAAGAACATCAACCGTTCCGCCTTCATGCTTTACGTTTACTACAACAGCGCAATGATTTATTCCTAAATAGTCATTTCGTGAAGCACTTGTGTCTCTTAAATCGCCATAGAATAAGATATCTCCTACCATAACGTTTGACATAAACTGTGAAGTAAGCTTATACAATCTTCCTGCTCCGCCATATATCATAGCAATTTCACGTGTTATTAATGCATCTTTAGGTGTAGGTGCTACCTGTGATTTAAAAGATTTAGGCATCTGACAAGCGTAATCTGTACAAGTATTATCTCTTCCTACAAATTTTGAACCGTCATAAATCATGCCTAATAATCCGGCAAATACATAATCCGAGCATACCATCTGTTCAGCTAATACTCCCAGACCTGTGTTAAACACACCGTTATAATGCCCATAAGTAATTCCTTTATTTAAGAATGTACCCATGCAAGCCAAAGTAGATAAAGCATTACCTGAATTTGAATGCGATAATTCGCTTGCCTCGGGAATAAGATATCCGTTTGCGCTAGGTACACCAAATTTAGTGTATTCAGCTTCTTCTGTGCTCATCTTGTTAGACATATGAACACGTGCATTATTGAAATAATAATTAGTCAGAGAACCCACGTTTGCGTAGCCTTTATCAGACTTTGCGATATCAGAAGTTTGAGCAAGACTTGCGGAAGTTTCGTTGTTACTTAAATTAGTGCTTATTGTGTTGATTTCAGCGGTAAGATTAGTATTTACTTCTTCCACTCTTTCAGCAACAGCCTCAGTTTCTTTTCTATATTCCTCAACCTGAGCGTTATAATTTCCTGTTAATACCCAAAATGCGGTATTTGTTGGGGGGATTCCCACCGGAACAGTACAAATACTAGTATAGCTTGCTCCCTGATAAAGAACTACTGACAACGGTTCATATGCAATAGTTGAATCCCATTCACCTTTGATTAACGGTACATATCTCGCTCCGATATACTGATTTAAAGCCATAATAAAACCTCCTTTTAATATCTAAGGACTAAATGTCCCCAGTTCTCATTGCCACATTCCATTATAGTATCAAAATCAATGTCACTCCAACTTTCCGGTATCCACGCAACAAAGTAAGCATTGTCTTTACCGCCAAGCCCGAAAAATACTTGTTTAACTATTTTAGCAACTATTTCCTGTAAATTTCTATCAATCCACTTACCCAGTGCTTCGATGTATACGTCCATGTATTCACCGTTTGCGATTTTTACAAGTTCGCCGTTCAAATAGTTCACCATGTTTTGTAATTCCTTAATTGCTTCTGAATGATTGTTTATGATCGTAGAATTTGTGTTAATGTCTTCGATCATTTCATTCACTTTGTTTACTAACTTACACAATGTCTCGTAATCTGTTATTTCTGCTGACAAAGTGATTGGAAGTAATCTTATGCATGGTATTCTTAAGCAATCAATCATGTTACCACCTCCTAGTAAATCATGAAAAAGAGTTCGTTCAATTCGTTAAGAATCATAAGATCGATATTCAAAAACGAGTTACGTAACTCAGTTAATAGTTCCGGGTAACTCTTACTACCATCTTTACCCTTTATAGATTCCAGATAGTTTTCAGTGGAATCTAAATTCTTGTTATTGGTAGTACTACCATCTCTTATACTGGTTTCCTGAGACTGGGTGTTAGATGTAGCTGACCCATCATCTGCTCTTGTGTTCTGAACAGTGGAATCATTCACATCTGCGCTAGTCATGTAAGTACCTGCCTCCAGATTTGCAATTGTTCCTTGAGGCGTATCGCTATGTCTGTTTTTCTGGTTAGTACTACCTGTGTCTGTTATGGTGCTCGTAGTATCCGTTGTAGTATCCACTCTTCCACTATCCGTAATAGTCTGTTTACTTCCTCCCGTTTCAGTCGCATTATCTTTTCTGTTCCTTCCGTAATCTCTTGTATAGTTAACCGTAGTAAATGGGTCAAACGCCAAGAGTTCAGATTTATAAAGCTGATTCATATAAGGCATAATCTCATTAAGTTTGATATCCAGAAGCAATTTCCATCTTGACACTGGAGTGTCACATATTTCCCTTGTGTAATATGTTTTAAGAATTTTGTTCTCCAGAGGAATGCGGTAAGCTTCATCAAAAATTGGGAAATCAAAATCAAAGATAAGAGGTCTTGCCTGATTAATCACGTCTTTTATCTGCGGATAAGTTTCTCTCTCTGTTAGACCTATCATTGACTCCATTACTGTCCTGAGTTCCATTGTATATCGTGCCACCGTCTTCTACCTCCATTTTCCGATATCGCACATCGATTTTGCCATTTGGCAATTCACTACCGAATAGATCGTTTATCATTTGGCACGCCTGCTTCCTTGCATCTAAGAAAGTCATTCTCTGCATGATGATCTGTTCTAAGTTACTGTCAACCTCATTTGTGATAAGCCTTTCTTTCTTATCTGTGTTGGCGTTGTTACCTCCTAAGAATGTAATAGCTTCATTCCATACGCGTGTCTTCTCCATTTCCAGATTGATGTAGCTTTCTGGAGCATCTGTTCTGAACACTTCCAGCATTTGTGAATTCATGTCCTTATCGCCAAATATCACAGGTTCATTACCTTCATAGCTTTTGTAGATACTCTTTAAGCTTCTCTGCTGTGCCTGTGAACCCTTAATAAGAATAGGTGTTTTCTGTGCGTTAATGTTGACATCAATAGCTCTCTGGATTCTAGTAAGTCTTTCAGCATAAAGCTGAACTGTTAAAGCCGTAGGCTGTCTCAAGAAATTGTTCCACACAATTACACTATCCTGATCGTTACACGACTGCTGTAACTGTGTTATAGAATACGCTCTTCTGTTAATAGGAATCCGGTAAATGTTCAACGGTCCAGTTAAAGCACACTGTAAAGTCAAGAACGCATCATTTAAATGGTACTTAAAGAACAAGCAGTAACCAAACTCAAACAATATCAATTCTAGGAAACGAGGGTCGCAGGTCGAAGGAAGATTGACCCACTCATATGAGTTGATAGCAATCTCTTTCAGCCTCATGTAATAGTCAAAGAAAGTTGCATCGTTGAACCATTCACTTGTTGTACGGCTTAAGTTTAAGCCACAATAACCGTCATTCATTTTCATACTATCACCTCCTTAAGTGTAGTCAACTCTCCCAAAATATTTTGCATAATAACTTCCGCCCTGACCAATCGTTGTTGTCTTTTCGAATACACCATCTGCTCCGCCTGATGGGTTCCCAGTATTGCCACTGATGTAGGTAATTAAGTTTCCGTTTACTGCTGATACCACACCGCAATGATGAAGTACAGTCGTGCTCTGTGATGTAATGAAAAATACAACATCACCAACTTTTGGTAACTGGCCTCCTACCGTAGCTTCCCATGTTCTTCCAAGCCTATTCATAGCATCATACAATGACTGAACTGCCGCGTTTTTAGGAACTTGAGCACCCTTACCAATCATAGCGGCACAATAGGTTAAGAATGTACAGCACCATGCATCTTTTACATAACTACCATAATACCAAACCTGCCATAATCTTACTGTGGCGTCCCATTCAACCGCACCTATAAACTGTCTTGCATATTCGTCAAGCCTTGTTTCAGTAGGTTCCTGATAGTTAGCCGTTATGGTTACATCGTTTGCCGGCATATGGAAAGTAGTTTGTACTGCATTTGGGTCGTCAAAAGTTCCGCCAGCGCTTGTTGTCCAGTTAATAAAATTGATAGCTGTCTGAGCATTAATCGCTATAGCTGTACCCTCGTTGTAATATCCTGACCCATATCCATTTACTACTGATAAATGATACTTTGGTTCTGGAGTCGGACTGGAACCGGAATTGTTTCTTGTGTAGTCTCCTACCCAGTCACCATGCCAGAGGGTTACTCCTCTGTTAAACATATTCTTAATGTTGACAAGGTGTTCCGTGTTACAATTACCTGTTACTTGCGCATTAACAGTTTTAACATAATTCCACGATGGTCTTCCCGAAGTGTTTGGTACTTTCAGTTTGTTTACCTTATACCCAAATGCATCGAAGTATCCATCGATAGATTTTGCGTAATCACTGGTAATCGTCATTTCTTTAGCTATGAAACCATACTCATTATATGCGAGTAGGAAGTTTTCACCCGCCGTGTTACCTCTCGCTTGTGCTGGTGTAAAACTATGTTCAATTCCTCCAAGCATATTGTTTAACGCGATACTTCCAGCACTGGTAGCTAAACCTGCTAAAGCAGTAGATGGGCTACCAAGTGCCATTTGAGTTGCGGCTTTTACAGTAGCGCCTGACAACGCCATGGCATTTGTTACCTGCTGTTGTGCTACCCAATTAGCATAAGTGTTTCCTACCCACGTGCATATCGGATAGTTTCCTATGCTGATTCCTTCGTCAAGGTTTGCGCCAAGTCCCTTGTAACTTTGTGGCCAACACCATATTCTACCATTCGGTGAAATACTTCCCATGGTTCTAAGTTCGCCTGCCGCAACAGCCCAAAACTCATATCTTAAAACACAGTCTGACCCACTCTGGTTACTCAGTGAAACGTACCGGAAAGGATAGGTTAAAAGCTTTTTATTACGTGGAACGTACCCGTCAAGTCTCTGTGAGTTAGGAATGTTCCATGCACTAGATGAGTTTGGGTTTCTCTCTAATTCTTCCCCGTCTTCCTGATTTGGGCTTACTACTTCTACTGGTAGCATGAATACTGTAACGATGTTGTCAAGCATTCCTTCTGTTGAAAGTCTGTCAAGCATGGCATTAAATGAACTTGCTGATGAGTAACAGTAGTATCTCACTCCAGAGAATGTACCACCATAAAAACGACCTCCAACTACGCCTTTTCCAACTTGCAAGTCAACCGTTGCTCCTGCCACAATCCACCATGTGTCAAAGTATCTTTCTGTTACAGCATTAACAACAAAGTCTCCGAGTGCTAAACCTTCATCAATTAAGTTTGCTCCGGGTGTATCATCGTTGACGTGTTCGCGTTCTACCATACATGGGTGAATCTGCACGTCAAATAAAAAAGTTTGCCACGAGTCTATCTCAAAATATACACGAGTTAAACCTTCTGAAAAATACTCAACTCTGGTTATGAAAGCGTAAAACCAGTTAGCGTTAAAAGCGTTATTCTGATACATTAAATAGTTGCACTCATATATCTCATCATATTCAGCAGGGTAATCGACGTATTTCTGTTCCCTCTGGTACGTTAAATCTGCCGCTGTGTGGGCTGTCTTTGAAACGAAATACGCCGTTTGTTCTGTTCTAGTGGGAAAGAATGCCCTGCTGAACTGATTGGTATATGAGTTATCCAACGGCACATTTTTAAGCAAACGTACCGTTGTCATAGGTTCATAACTCATATTAACTCCTATCTGTTTGTGGTTAATTAGGTGAGAGTTACAGTAGCTGTACCAGTCTGTGTTGGGTCAGTTTTACTAGCGGCTGTAACCGTTAAAGTATCAACTGTGATTCCGGCTTTTACTGTGAGAAGTCCGTTTGCATCAATCGATGCATTTGCATCTTCGGTAACTGTCCATGTAACCTCTGGAGAGATAAGGCCTGTTCCGGTTACATCTGCTTTAAACTGAATCGTTCCACCTGCCGTTTTTGTAAGAGAAGCGGTTCCGGGGGTTACGGTTACGGCTGTTACAGCCGGAGCCTGTGTCGTGAAAGCGATTGCATTCTTAAATGGAGAATAAGAAAGCGTCTGCCAATGATGAAGGAAATAGTTCCAGTAGAGCCTTGCCCCATTGTAAACTTCTGTCATGGCAAGGTAATTGTCAAATACCATGAACCATTCACGGTCTACCGTAAGAGCAACAACACCCTCTTTCTCAAGGCCACCAAAATCATCTACGATAACGCGACGACCTATAAAATCAGCCTTATCCATGTTGAAAGCAGATGCAAGAACTTCTACGTCTACGGTTGCCGCAAGACTGGTGAGCATGAAAATATACTGCTCTCCGATTGGTGTGTGAGTAGTTACTCCCATGTAGTTGTACTTGTCAGACATAAAAGTTAAGTCAAGAGCCGCTTTACGGATAGCCGTCATTGCCTGCTTTCCAGTAGCTTCATCTGTCGGGTCAGGAATAGCAACCGGATAGATTGCACCTCTGTTTCCTGCCTCTAAGAAAATGTTCTTCATGAGCAGGAATTCTGCATACTCGTCAGATGTGTAAACAGCCTCGATAATTTTTCCGACTAAATCTTCCACGCCCTGATAGGAAATGAAAGCTGTTCTTAAGTCGTCGTTGCTGATCGTGATCGGGAACTTATCCTGTCTATTCCTTGAATGGAATACAGCACGAACGTCAGGGATTCTCTGCTTGAACAAGTCTTCCTGATTTGTCATGCCGAGATCGTCTTCTCTGTAATAAGGCTCTGCCTTAATAATATTTACAAAGATTTCTTCGATCGTCTCACCGAGTGTAATCTCACCACGCTTAAACGGCTTAAGCGGGTTATTGTAAGTACGGCTTGTGATAAGCACAAGACCGATTCGATTTACCAGAGCGCTTAAAAATTCATTTGCCGCCGCCTGATATTTTAAAATCGGGTTACCTACCTCTTTAATGTTATCCTGTGTTGCCTGCGGAATCCATTCCTTATACTGATTAGAAGCCTCCGCACGAATTACGTTTAATAAATCCATTCCTCTAGGGGTCGCACTATATTTTGCGGCCGCATATGTTGGTTTAACTGGCATTAATTAGCCCTCCCTTTCGTCCCAGAGATCGTCGAAACTTTTCTCTGCATCATTGTCCTGCCGGATATCTCTATCCTGTCTGTCGTCAGCTTCTCTTAAATCGTCCCTTGCAGAATCACGCATCATGTACCTGCGATTGTCTGCTTTCAACCGATCCATTTCCGCCATGAGTGAATCATAATCTGCATCATAGCGGTCGAGTTCTCTCTCATAATAATCATACCGTCTCCGTAATCTGTCTAAACGATCATTTACATCGTCGTCGGGATTGGCGTTCCTGATCTGCATGAGAGTGTCCTCTAAGTCAAAGTCAGACCAATCTTCCTCATCGTAGTAATAACCACGCTCTTCTCTCCGGTCTTCCTTTGCATCTTTTTCGAGTTCACGAGGGCTTCTTTCATCGTCACGTCGTGAGTCTTCGCTTCTCTCCTCGTTCTCTTTCTCTGGGCGGTCTTTCCTTCTGTCGTCACGTTTCTCGTAACGATCTTCCTCGCCCTCTTTCTTTCGGTAGTCTTCCCTTTCGTCAAAGTCACGCCTTGCTCTGGAAGACCACCTTCTGCTTCTAGCGGCCATTGCTTAACCTCCTTTATTTTAAATTATTTAATCCGGCCTTTCGAATGATTGTAGGATAATCACGATCGGTCTGGTTTAAATCTACGTATCCGGTAACACCTGACATGGTTCCTTTGTCAGTAATCTGTACCATGTGAGCGTTGTTAAAATACACTGGCCTGTCATAGTCAGCAAGCCACATATCAAAACGGTCTCTGAGTTCATGTGTTGTCTTTCTCAACATGTAATCTTTATTCACGTAAAATGCGGCGTAATATCCCAGCTTTTCTACTTCCTCACAGAAAGCGGTAACATACTTGCAATATGTTTCACGTGAAACATTTACGTTATGATCTTCGGCGTAGTCTTCCGAATCATACTCAAAATCAAAATAAATTGGAAGTTCTAACAGATGTTTGTTTGCAAAAGCTACGGCTTTACGTGCTTCGTTGCGGCACATTTCTTCACTGTATGCATAACTGAACCAATAGATTCCAATCGGAATTCCGAGTGAATTACATTTCACACAGTTCATGTGTGCATACGGGTCAATGTTACCACTTCCATAACCTGCACGAATGATTGCAAATTCAACCCCGTCTGCTTTAGCTGACTCCCAGTCAATTTTCTTGTTCCATTTTGAGACGTCAATTCCTGTTTTCATGCTCTAACCTTTCTGACAATTTTGTTAATGCCTGCGTGTTGTTGTTTAAAGCTTCTGTTATCGAATCCATTTCTTGTTTGTGCCGTTCATCATCTGTCTGTGATTTTTCCATGAACTTATCAAACATATACTTTATAAACCATGCACACATAAGACACATGACAACGGCAACGCCTAGATTCTGCACCATTGAAATTATCTCCTGCGCTCCCATAGTCAAACCCCCTTTCCGAAACAAACATTTGTTCCCTTTCTTATTATATTATACCACAAAGGGTTGAAAAAATCAACAAAATATGGTATAATAAATTAGGAGGATTGCACAATATGAAAGAGCAAATGTACTACGATGGCACTAGACTTTTGTCTACAATGGACATAAATGGCAGAAAACCTGAGATATTTTTGTGCACAAGTAACAGAACAGGCGGAAAGACTACCTATTTTAACCGTCTTGCTGTGAACAGATTTAAGGACGGTAAGGGAAAATTCCTCTTGACATATCGGTTTAATTATGAATTAGATGATTGTGACGAGAAGTTCTTCACGGACATTGCGAGGCTGTTCTTCCCAAAGGATATTCTTAAAAGTAAGAGGAGAGCGGCAGGTATCTTCCACGAACTGTTTTTGAATGATGAATCATGTGGTTATGCAATCGCTCTTAATGCGGCAGACCAGATAAAGAAATATTCTCATCTTATGACCGATTCAAACAGACAGTTATTTGATGAGTTCCAGAGCGAAACTAATCATTATTGTGCAGATGAAATTAAGAAATTTATTTCTGTGCATACTTCACTTGCCCGAGGTAACGGAGAGCAGTACAGGTATTTACCTGTGTATATGATTGGTAACCCCGTATCTATTATAAATCCGTATTATGTGGAAATGGGAATCAGTAATCGACTGGCTACAGATACAAAGATTCTTAGAGGTGATGGTTGGGTTCTGGAACAAGGTTTTGTCAGAGCCGCATCGGAAGCTCAGAAGAATGCAGGATTTAACAGGGCATTTGCGTCAAATGAGTACGTAGCGTATTCATCTGAATGCGTTTACTTGAATGACTCTATGGCATTTATTGATAAGCCGGAGGGCAAGAGCGTTTACATCGGTACTTTGAAATATCAGAATGCTTGTTATGGCGTGAGAGAATATCCTGAATTAGGGATTGTGTATTGTGACAATCGTCCTGACATGAGTCATAGGGTAAAGATAACTGTAACGACAGACGATCATGAAGTCAATTATGTTATGCTTCACCGAAACGACATGATCTTACAGACATGGCGGTGGTTCTTTGAGAAGGGCTGTTTTAGATTTAAAGATTTGAAATGCAAGGAGGCTATTCTTAAAGCCTTGTCATACTAGTGGTATCTTCCTACGTGTCCTACTTTGTAAACCGCGGAACGCACAGTATCAAAACTGCCGTGAGTTTATATTCAATATTGCGTATTGGCTCTGGAGGCGCGGAGGTTATAGATATAAAGAGAGGGAGAGTAATCTCCCTCTTTTAAATTTCAATCGCTATGCCGTTGCTTAAAGGGAATATTTCTTTCACGTAACATTCACCATATGCTTTTACTGAATTCCATGTATCAGTTAAAGAATTAAACTCAATCATTTCTCCATCTGATATGATTATGATATCTAAATACTTTGGTATTACTTTTAACAATGTGTCAATTTTCAATGTGGCACCCTAAAAATACAACATTATCAGAATATCCAATATCGTCTATGTCCAGTTCCGCATTCCAATTATCCCAAGGATATTTATATCCTCTCTGTTCTAATTCTTTCTCTGGAACCAGTATATGAACTGTTGTCTCCACTTTCATATCGGGATTTCTCATAAGTATATCTGCCAATTCTTTCGCTAACATTCCAACCTCTCCTCTCAATAAAACTAACTTTCATAATAAATCACCTCTTATATAGATTTCATGCTCGCATCTTTTTACGGTAATTTCTCCGTCGGGTTCAATCATATAATGGCCTGATACGGCAAATACCTCATAATCACCGTGTCCATTGTTTTGTAGTGTTTTTAATACTGTTATCAATTCATTTACTGTCATATTCTCTCCTTTTAGTAACTGTTATGTTAGCTTCTAAACCGTATTCCCGTAATATTTTATTAAACTCTATTGCTTTTGCCTGCATAAACTTTAAATAGTAGTCTTGTGATAAAGGTTCTAATTCTTCATATTTTAATCTTTCCATAGCTACCTCATTTCATAATCTGTCTCTGTCAGTAATATGCCTCCTCTGATTCTCTTCGGCATAAGTTTTCCGGGAATCTTTAAACCCTCAGTAAAATCTTCGAGTTCCCTGTGAACTGAAATAAACTTTATTTCGTCTTCTGATAACTTTCTTTCCTCTGCTTCTATTCCCATTGACCGCACAAATAAATCTTTGCACTTCTGAGGCATTCCGGCGCATTTAATATCGTAGTATGGCTTTTCAACTGCTTCGCCGTCTTCATGCGTAACATGTTCAATATAAGTTTTCTGTCTCGTAAAGTAAGCGACGTCCCAAAAGCTTTCCAGTTTCCAACAACAAAAGGCGCTCTCATGTACATTAATCCCTTTGACCTCTTCACGTGATAAATCGCAATGAATAGAGTCAGTATCTGCATAGATAAAACCTCTCTCGTTGACTCCGTAGTAGTTCGCCTGTGCCGCTCTGATTGTGAAGTTTCTTGCGTAACTGGTAATAGCTGAACCAATCGGAATGTATCCGGCTTTCTTGTTATGCTCTGGCACCAATCTAAACCCGAGTGAACCATCATCTTTTTCGAACGCAACTTTAAATGAAGAATCTTTACTCGAAGCCATCTTTCCATATAGATTGTTAAGGAATAGTTTTGCAAGAGTTCTTCTACCTCCTTTGCTCTTTATCTTCATGTCTTTGTATTTATCTATATAGCCATCAAATAATCCGATTTGTGCATAAAACCAACACCCATCTAATATTTCAAAATCTACTAAATCATATTGGTCTTTAAGTAGTTTAAAATCAGTCATAGTCAATACCATTTCATTGACAGCCTCTTTTACCGTTCCGTCAACATCAATATACTGCTTGTGATATGTACCTGTCTTATCATCTAATATGTCACTTGTTTCTAAACATTCTGTACCCCTATACCTGAACGTTGTTTTAATCTGAACGAATGGTAATTTGTTAGGCTTGATGTAGAACCTTGTTCTCACTCTTACAAAGTAATATTTGTTGTCACCTATGGCTTTATCTGGAATGAAATCGCCTTTCCAGAAATAAGGTTTACCAATCGGATAAATATTTCCTGATTCTGAATGCATCATGGAAGGATAAAGGGAATTTACATCTGCGGTAAGACCATTATGATATTTCTTGTTCTCTTTGCCTTTTACTACGTAACACCAACCGCCACGATAAGACTTGCGTATATAATCTCCTGCTGATTCATAGCCATACTGTGACTTGTCAAGTTTAAAATCATAGAGGTCAGGAAAGATGGAATCATATTCTTCTTTATCATAATACTTCTTGTATTCCTTTAGACAACAAGAACCTATAGTTAAATCAGTGTGACCTTCTTCAAACATAATTTCTAAAGCTTCTTTGACTACAAGCACATCATTCGCTATGTATTTTCTTTCTTCCTCTGTAATTTCACAGCCTGCATATCTAAACCCTTCATACTCCATGTCTAACTTTTTATGCTTTGTTGCGAAACTCTGCCCAATCTGTTTTACTGAAAATGGTAAAAGCTTAAGTGAATCTCTCAGTTCAATTACATGCCCGTTTACCTTTAATGTAATTGTGTACCACATTCCCTTATCTGAAATGCTATATTTAAATGACTTGTTAGGCATATCTTTTTCGCGTAACCACTCTACCGCATCTGGTTTATCCTTTGAAAGTTGATGATATGCCTGTTTCCATTGCAGAACTGTAATTAAATAAGAGAGCCAAAAGGAACCATCGAATTTAAGGTTATGGTAATATGCACATACGTTACAATCCAGACTGATGAAGTATTCTAACTGTTCTCCGATTGAATGAAATATCTTGACGTCTTCCGTCATAAGTTCTACGCAAGCCGCCGCCCATACTTCCGTATTCACCTGACCTTTGTATACAGTGGTTTCGAAATCTGCACTGAAATATCTGAATTTTCTTTGCTTCATTTCTTACCACCTCTTTACATTTTATTCCGGCCATTCTGAATTATCCTCCCATTCCTCCATGCTGTCTGTTACTTCTTGCCTCTCTGCTGAATCAAGAGGTAAGTAACTCAACATATCTGCCATGTAAGTATAAATCATCTGGGAGTATGCAACTTTGTTGTCAATAATGAGTCCTGCCGCTCTACCATCTTCTAACATCGTGGCAACAGCTTCTTTTCCTCTTACGTTAATCAAATTATCTAACCATGGGGTAAGGACTGGTTCAGCAGAGCCGGGAAAACGTGATAGCATTTCTCTGAATCTGCCTATGATGATGTCTGTCATAACAGGAAGTGGTTCCTGCTTTACTGCCTGTATCTCGGTTTTTCGCCTCCGTGTCTCTGCCGCTTTTTGTGCAGAAGCACGTCGTTCGATGGTTCTGGCTTCTTTACCAGAATAAATCTCTCCTGTCTCAGGATTGTATGCTCTCGCTTTATCATAAAGCTTATCAGGTGTGATCGCCTTTAATCTGTTGAGTTCTTTGCGAGTAGGCTTCTTTGTTTTAGGTGGTAGAACTGGTTCTACATCAAAGAAATAACCTCGGGACTCGGCGCGACGCATGGCACGCTTTATTCTTGCGTATTCTTTGTTGTATTCCTGTTGCAGTTTTGATACTTTACGCTTTGCCATAAAACCCCTTTCAATGTTTCACGTACCCGATAAAGCGGGGCATGCAATGAAACATTTAATAAAAATCCCTCCCCCAGTAATTGAGGGAGGGGAATAAGTTATTCCGTTCTATGTGGGTTGTTCAGTTACTCAACTGAACATGTAAGGAATGGCTGTGAAAAATTCTTACTCGGAAGCTTGTAAGCTTTTATCTGGAATTCCTCGTCGCAATCTTCCATTTCATTCATAATATCCAAGAATGATGACATGAATGCCTGACTTCCTGTAATGTACTTTGTTCCGTTCTTGTCTTTGATTACCAGTTTATCGTAATCCTTTGTGTCAGACTTTTCATTATGAATCTGTAACACTACGTAGAAATCTACGTCAATCAGAACTGGTTCATTACAAACCGTGTCTAACTGTACACAATCTCCTGTGTCCTTAAGCTGTACCTGCTCCTTCTTTGAAATCTCCTTGCTTGCGTTGATGATTTTTGCTGAATATCCTTCCATGTTTGTTTCTCCTTTTCATTTTGATTTACCGTTAAGGCGGTTGAGTTGTTATATGAATAAGCTTTTATTTTACTCCTTAGAGTAAGCTTTATTCCGGTTTCTTAAGCGGTTCCAATTTAACCGCGTCTGCAATGAACTGGGATAACGGCATTCCATAGCGCGTTTCCTGAATGTACATATCTACGATAGAAACGGCTTTGGAATCCGGTGCTAAACACATGTGCTTCTGAGCATATTTTAATGCTTTCTCCTTGTCGTCTGTTCCGTAAGGAATGATGCATTCTGCGTTGAAAGGCTCTGCTGTCTCTATGTTGAGACATAATACCACTGCTCTTGTGGCTTCTACTGTTCTTGTTACCATGATTTCTTTCATCTTGATTCTCCTTTTCTTATTTGAAATTGTTATTTGTTACTATACTTATTATACCAAACATTCGTTCGAATGTCAAGTAGTTAAGATAAAAACCCAGATAAATAATATGATCGCTACTGGAACGCTATAAACGGGTTCTCCGTGACACGCACCACTCAGAAAAGATAAAAATAAAACAATACTGATAATGATAATTATTACTAATAACATTAATCTATACCTCCCATTTCTTATTACGCTTTTCCTCGTATTCCATCAGGCTTATATACACATACATAAGTTTAGATACGTCTCCACTTGTTGCTTTCACCTTGTAATAAGGCGGGCACCCATAATCGTCCTCTTCGATAAGCTTTCCTATAGACCTGCCTAATTCAAGTAATGCGTACTCATCATACCTTATTCCGTATGATGAGATTGCATCTTGTAACATCTTAACTGTTAATGCTGTGGTGTTGGTGATGTCTATCATGGCATTTCCTCCAGTTCCATAAAACTTATAAACTCAGGTATTGTGCGTCTATATGTATCACTTTCAAATTTAATTACTACTGATAATGCTGTATCTAAATGCGATTTGATGTATTTATAAGCTGATAAGTAACTCCAGAATTCCCTATTACTTGTGCCGAATGCCGTACGTTTATCTGATACTAATACTGTTACTTTCACCACAATTCCCCCTCATTTAATATTTTATTTATATTATCTAAAATTTCCTCTGCTTTTGCTTCATCTAAAAGCTTCTTTATGTCAGTATATGCACAATAAAGAGTTAATACTACGCTATCATCTGTTTCAATATCAAGCGCCTTATCTAAGCATTTTAAAGCTGTTTCTAAATACGCTTTTGACCACTGGTTCATTATCTCACCTCCTTTTCTAACATTTCTTTTATTCTGCTTGCCATGAGCCATTTACCTGCTTGATTGCGTGTTAATCCATCATCTTTTCCGTAAATCTTTTTGTAAAGTTCTAAGGTCTCCCATGCGTCAGCTTCGAGTTCTGATACTTTGATTAACATCTGCTTCTTTGTCATTGCTTTACCCTCCTTAAAATGATCTCTCGTCTAACTTGCCAATATAGATTACTACTATCTCACCATCTTCCACCAGTGTAGCATATCTATCTGCTAACTGATTGTGGCACGCTTTATAAATAGATTTGTAATTACCCTCGATCATTATTTCGCGCTCTTTATCTATGAATCTAACTTTAGTTGCTCTTCTTGCCCCGCTACATTCTTTCATTCTGATATCTGTCATTTCCTTATCTCCTTATTTGATGTTTTGTTGTTTTCCTTTGTTGCAATATAGTAATGAAAATGCCGGACAATTCCGAGCAATAGCAGCAATTCTTGGATATTCAGAAGA
>OGFR01000995.1_pt1 | contig 15806 bp, 12 predicted proteins | sample 1571001 | NCBI WGS metagenome assembly OGFR01 (sample SAMEA2582064, study PRJEB24529) | metagenome | biome: Human gut stool | place: China | collected 2011 | reverse complement strand
GTATGCTGAATCTGATTGCTGAGAAGATTCTGAACAGCAGGATGGCGAGCACCACCCATGGGGCAGAGCTAATCTGTATGATGGGTATCGCGTTTACGACCATTCTGTTAGGCGGCGTGACCAGTGCTTCCATTTTGACATTTGGACCTATTTTAAATAAGATTGGAGCGGCAAGAAATATTCATCCATACCGCAGGGCAAACCTATTGGATGGTACGGCCAACAGTCTCCCGGCCATCATTCCGTTTATGAGTGTGTTTGTATTTATCGGATCTGCCCTGACCGGACTTTCTCCTGTTGTTGTAGCAGGCGGAACCATTTATGGCTTTGTATTATTTGCTGTATTTTTGGGGGCAGTGCTGACTGGCTGGGGATGTCAGAAAGAAGAATAAAAAGGAGCAGACAGAATGGACGATACATTTACTTTATATGATTTAAAAGTGGAAGTGGTAGCCACAGACCGGCCGATGGTGTGCAGCCACAAGGCGGGAGATTATTTTCTGGTACAGGGGGAGAATCTGGTGTTCCCGAAAGATACATCCTTTTCCATGTATTCTTTAAGTGCCCTTCTTCCGGTGCTTCCGGCAAAGCAGCGGCCATTGGACCCGAATGACTGGATGCTTTCGGATACCGAGATCGCCTGTCCGGATCCAAACTGTGGAGCCAGATTTAAAATTACAAGGGTAGGAAAACGGATTCAGAGTCATGGACAGTGCACGGTGGTGCCGATCCAAAGACTGGAGAGAAAAAACGAAATTTAAGAAAAGAGGAAATCTATTATGCAGAAAAAATGTCAATTTAAAAATGGATATACCTTTAACCGTGTTATCAATGGATGCTGGCAGCTGTCTGCGGAACATTGTCTGCAGGGCCATCTGGACTACGATGATGCCGTTCGCGCGTTTCATGAGCTGGTGGAGCAGGGCTTTACAACGTTTGACTGTGCGGATATTTATACGGGAGCAGAGGAGGTGCTGGGCCGGTTTGTTATGGAATTAAAAGAAAGCGGCCATTATCAGGAGGAGGATATTCAGATCCACACCAAATTTGTGCCGGATAAAGATGTGCTTCCGGTCATCAATATGAAGTACACAGAAGGAATTGTGGACCGGTCTTTGAAGAGAATGCACCGGGAGGCCCTGGATCTGGTTCAGTTCCACTGGTGGGATTTTGATGTTCCGGGGATGATGGAGACCGCGTTTGATCTGGTAAGGCTGCAGGAAAAAGGAAAAATCCGCAACATTGGCATGTGCAACATGGACACCAATGCATTGAAGCAGATGGTGGATGCAGGAATTCCTGTGGTGTCCAATCAGGCACAGTATTCGGTATTTGACCGCCGTCCGGAACGCACCCTTCTGGATTACAGCGCAGAGCATGGCATTTATACGTTTGCGTATGGGACACTGGCAGGCGGATTTCTGGCAGAGCGTTACATGGGAAAAGCGTATGAGGCGCCGGAAACCCGTTCTCAGGTGAAGTATATGCAGATCATAGAGGACTCGTTAGGTTGGGATGGCATGCAGAAACTGCTTCCGGTACTGAAGGCCATTGCAGATCACCACGGAGTGTCGATTGCCAACGTGGCAACCCAGTATATCTTAAATCAGAAGAGTGTGGGCGCGGTTATGGTTGGAACCAGAAATTCCAAACATGTTCAGTCCAATCTTCAGACCCTGGCATTTGATCTGACAGAAGACGAAATGAAACAGATCCGTGATTTCGTGAATCAGTATCCGACGCCGGAGGGAGAGTGCTATGAATTAGAGCGGACCTCTCCGAGATATAAGGGGATTATTCTGACGGATCGAAATCATTTGATGAAGTAGAAGAATTGATCGGGCAGCAAGAAAAAGAAAAGGATTTCACAAACCAGAGAGCAGCAGTACCAAGTAAGAGCAGGCAGTCGGAAATGGCTGCCTGTTTGTGATTATGATAAAAACATCATATATACCTATTTACAAATGGGTAAAAGGGAGTATAGTTATATTATCGAATCTGTACGTATTTGTGAAAAGATTTGAGCATATTATCAGAACGCATAGGAGCAAGGAGGAAGTACCATGTCATATAAGAGAGATCTTGTACTGAAGACATTTAATAATGAAGAAACAGATCGTGCACCAATCGGTTTCTGGTATCATTTTGCCAAGGATGAAACTGTTCCGCTGACCGATGAATTAGTGAAGATTAACTACAATGGTCATCTGAAATTTTGTAAAGATGTGGAGCCGGATTTCTTAAAGATCATGAGCGATGGTTTCTTTCACTATCCAGGCGTAGCATCTGAGCCGGTTACCTGCGCAGCAGATCTGAAGAAGATCAAATCAGGCAAGCCGGAGACACTCGCATGGATTGACAGACAGATTGATATGGTGAAGAAAGTTGCTTCCCAGTACGGAAAAGATATGGTTACACTTTACAATGTATTTTCACCGGCTTCTTATCTGACTTTTGCAACAGAGAATCTTTCCTTTAAGAACATTACCAGCTTCTATGAGGAGGACCCGGAAGCCTTGAAAAATGCATTGCTTACCATTGCTGAGGATGTAAAGATCCTTGCAGACAGAGCTATACGTGAAGCTGGTGTGGACGGTATCTATTTCAGCGTTGGATGTTATGATGGCATTTCAAGAGAAGAGTATCAGAGAATTATCGAGCCGTCTGAGCTTGCGGTTCTGGAGGTTGCTAATGCGGCAAATGACTGCAATATGATTCACATCTGCGGTTATGCCGGTAGAAAGAATGACCTTACCACCTTCAAGGATTATCCGGTTAAGGCTGTCAACTGGGCAACCGTGGTAGAAGGCATTCCGCTTGAGGAAGGAAGAAAGATTTTTGGCAACCGTGCGGTTGCAGGTGGTTTCGCAAATACAACAGATGGAGTGCTTTATTCCGGAACCGAAGAGCAGATTAAGGCTGAGACCAAGAGAATTCTCAGTGCAGCGGGCTCCAGAGGCGTTATTCTGGGTGCTGACTGCACCATTCCGCGTGGAACGCCGGCTTCCCATATTCAGTGGGTCCGTGAGGCTGCTGAGGAATTTGGAAAAGGCTGATAGGATAGCAATACGAACAGTAAACGGAAACAGGGTCACTGCATTCGTGAAATTGACGAGTACAGTGACCCTGTTTTTATTCATTACACCTAATTACCTATTGATAAAATAGGTATAATGATATATGGTTGTAGAAACGCTAGAGAAAGCTACCATCCGTACTGGCGCTGTTGCGCGGGAAATGGAAGTCGCAAAGCGCTTAAAGGAGCATTACGAAGAAGCAATATCAGATATTACGCTGATCCGGGTTGTTTTGGTTGTATCACAGACCGTTTGCAGGTATAATGAAACGTAGAACAGAAAAATGAGAAGAAGTTCAGGAGGAGCGAAACGCGTGAAACTGGAAAATTACGAGGTTCATTTACCTAATTATTCGATCGGCGACAAGATTTATGATAAAATCGGTCCGGTCTGTGAATCTTACGGAAAAAAGGTTCTGATCATTGGCGGAAGACGGGCACTGAACGCAGCGGAAGACAAGATTCGCGCCTATGTGGCAAAAACAAATCTTGAGATCATCGGAACTAAGCTTTATGGGACAGACTGTACTTACGCGACCGTGGAAAAACTGCGTGAAATGCCGGAATACGAAGAGGCAGATATGGTATTTGGCGTGGGAGGCGGAAAGGCATTAGACACCGTAAAGTGTTTGTGCATCACGGATGATAAACCGGTATTCGCTTTCCCTACCATTGCCTCCAACTGTGCGGCATGTACATCGGTGTCTATTATGTACAATGAAGATGGCACTTTCTTAAAGCCGAATTTCTTTGTGCGGCCGGTGATGCATTCTTTCATTGATACGGAGATCATCGCGAAAGCACCAAGCCAGTATATGTGGGCCGGCATTGGCGATACTTACGCAAAGTATTATGAAGCAGCTGTTTCTTCCCGGGATGAGCGTCTGGAGCATTTTACCTCTCTTGGAGTGGCAACCAGCCATATGTGCCGCGATCCGCTGCTTATGTACGGTGTAAAGGCACTGGAAGACCATAAAAAGGGACTCTGTACTTATGAGGTGGAGCAGGCGGTTCTTGCAATCGTGGTCACGACCGGAATTGCCTCCATCTTCCTGACGAAGGATTTCACGCCGGATTACAACAGCGGCCTGGCACATGCGGTGTTCTACGCACTGACTTCCTATCCGGTTATTGAAGAAAAGCATTTGCATGGAGAAGTGGTAGGCTTCGGCGTGCTTTTGCTGCTGCTTGTGGATGGCCAGATGGAAGAATTCGAAAAGATCTATCAGTTAAACAAAAATTTAAAGCTTCCGGTTTCCCTGGAAGAGATTGAGATCACAAAAGAACAGTGGCAGGAGAGTATGACCCGGATCCCGGATATGTCGGACATCCGGCATTATCCGTATAAAGTGACGCCGAAAATGCTGGCAAAGGCAATGGAAATGCTGGAAAAAAGAAATGCTCACTGAATATCAGAAAACCCTGTGGCCTTAGGCAAAGGCCTGCAGGGTTTTCTGATGTTTCTGGCATAAAAGTCCGATGATCAGCCCCAGAACAGCGGGAAGGATCCAGCCAAGGTTCAGGCTGAACAAAGGCAGGAAGCGCTCTGCAAGTTCTACTGCCGTATCCAGGTGAAGCAGGATCTGCAGTTCCTCCGGAAGGGCTTTGAAAAAGTCAAACAGAGAGGCTGACCAGGTGCATACGGTAACCCAGAAATAGACTTTATGGTTATGGTTAAAATGATTTCCGAACAGAGCCAGCAGGATCAGGGCAATGGCCGGAGGATAAATGAGCATCAGCACAGGCACAGAGTACCGGATGATGGTGGAAAGTCCAATGTTTGAGATGAGGAAGGAAAATGCGGTAAACAGTATGGCCCAGGCATGGTAGGAAAGCCGGCGCGGAAACATTTTTTCAAAGGTTTCCGCGCAGCTGGTCACCAGGCCAATGGAGGTTTTTAAGCAGGCAAAGGTGATGGTAACAGCCAGGATCAGGATTCCGGCCTGTCCGAGATAGTGGCTGGCAATCTGGGACAGGGCAATACCGCCATTGTCGGAGGGCGTAAACAGTCCGAGTGACTGGGCTCCCATAAGAATGGTCAGCATGTAAATAAATGTCATCAGGATACCGGCAAGAATCCCGGAGTGCAGTACCTCACCTGCGATGACTGCGTCATCCTGCACACCCATCTGGCGGATGACGTTGACAACGACAATGCCAAAGGCAAGACCCGCAATTGCATCCATGGTGCCGTAGCCTTCAGAAAGGGCGTGGAACAGGGCGCTGCTCTGATACGACGCATCCGGAAATGCGGAGGAAACCGGTGCGCCCGGATGCAGCAGGGCAGATACGATCAGGATTCCCAGGAAAAACAAAAACAGCGGATTGATGATTTTTCCGATCCAGAGTGTAATGTTGCCCGGACGCAGGGAGAAGAAGAGCACAAGACCGAAGAACACTGCGGAAAAGAGAAACAGTGCCATGCGGCCGCCGCAAGCGTCTCCAAGCATTGGGGCAACCCCGGTGGTAAAGGAGGTTGTGGCACATCGCGGAATGGCAAAGCAGGGGCCAATGGTTAAGTAGAGCAGGCAGGTGAAAAAACAGCCGTATCGTTTTCCTACGCGGGAGGCAAGATCCTGCAGACCGTCGGAATGTGTGTTTCCGATGGCGGCAACGCCAAGGATCGGGATGCCAACTGCAGTAAGAATAAAGCCTGCTGTGGCAGGAATCAGGTTCCGACCGGCCAGCTGGCCTAAATGGACCGGAAAGATCAGGTTTCCGGCACCGAAAAACATGCCAAATAAGGTGGCAGCCACCAGCATGCGCTGTTTCAGGGAAAGATGTTTCTGGTTTGTCATAGTTGATCACTCCATAATTTCTGATAGTTACTATTGTAATGTTCACCTTGTTGTTTGGGAAATCCATGTTTATAATAGAAATATGACAAAATGTAATATCTTGTTTATATAGCAGTCTGCATAGAAGGATCAGATATGCGGAAACAGCATATGACAGAAAAGAGAGGAAGAACAGGATGGATGCGAAAAAACTGGAAATTTTAATGACAGCTGTGGATCTGGGCAGTTTTTCCCGGGCATCGGAGGTGGTCGGTTATACGCAGTCCGGTCTGACCCATCTGGTAAACAGCCTGGAGCGGGAGATCGGTTTTCCGCTCATTGTCCGGAGTCATAACGGGATTTCCCTGACAGAGCAGGGGCGGGATCTGATGCCGGATATCCGTCAGTTTCTGCAGGCCAATGCCAGCCTGGAAAACCGGATCCAGAGCATGCGGGAGAAACAGACGGAGACTATCCGTATTGCGGCGTATGCCAGCATTGCCATGTTCTGGATGCCGGAGATTTTGTACCGGTTTAGGCGCATCTGCCCGAATGTCGATGTGGATCTGCGTATGGTGGATCACGCGCTGGAACCATTTGAACTTTTACAGGACGGAAAGACCGATGTAATCTTTGCCAGCCGCCAGAATTACGGGACGTGTGAGTGGACACCGCTTTATCATGAGCTTTTGTACGCGATCCTTCCGAGAGATTATCCGCTGAAGAGCTCCTCGGAATTTCTGTTAAAGGAGTTTGAGGGAAAAGAGTTCCTGATGCCTTATGGGCGGTTTGACATTGATGTGCATGCGGCCTTTAAACGGGAAGGGGTAAAGGCGAACGAGCAGACAGTATACGTGGATGATGAGACCGTGATCCGCATGGTGGGGAAAGGACTTGGCATTTCCATGATGTCAGAACTGATGATTCGTGGAAATACGGATGATGTGCTCTGTATCCCGGTTACACCGAAAAGCATAAGAGAGCTTGGCATGGGAACGGAGAAGGGCGTGGAGCTGTCGGAGAGCGTGCGGAGGCTGAAGGAGTGTGTGGTGGAGTATACATCATGCCTGCAGGGGAGGACTTTTTGAGGAGGATGTCCTGGAAAAAAGCCTTGACTTTTCTTGCTAAACTGACTAGAATGGTCAATAGATTATGACTGTTTCTTTTGGACAGACATACCTGCAATCACAAATTACAAAAGTAAAAGCTGAGATCGTGTTTTAAGATACTGTTTCCGGTCAGAGAGAAGAGGTCGGCGGCTGTGAGCCTCTTTCCGTTCAGACAGATATCCGAATTTCCCACGGGAGCTGCATTGCTGAATGAAAGAACTGCGGTGTATGATGAAAAAGTGTACCGGAGTTTTGACGGAGTAGGCATTGCCGTCTGGTGTACGTTACATACCGGAAAGTGTCTGTGAATATTTTTTCACAGGAAGCTGGGTGGTACCGCGGTAGATTATCGTCCCTTTGCACATTGTGCAGAGGGACTTTTTGTTTTCCTCTTATCATCACATGTGCGGATTGCAAATCAAAGGTTTCATATTTAATAAAGGAGAAAAATCATGCAGGATTTAAAAGAGCTGAATGAAGTGATCGCTGCGATCAAAGAAGAGATCCGTCAGGGCGCAGATGCTCTGACCACTTCCAGAAGTGTCTATGAGTTTAAGAAGACCTTTCTGGATAACAAGCAGGGCCGGATTGGTCTGCTGATGAAGGAAATGCGCAATGTGCCGAACGACCAGAAGGCAGAGTTCGGTAAGACCATCAACGGCGCAAAAGAGTGGGCAAACCAGTTTTTCGATGAGCTGGATCAGAAATTAAAAGAGAAAGAGCAGCAGCAGCGTTACGAATCCGAAAAGATCGATATTTCCATGCCGCCGGTTAAAATCCGCTATGGCAATCTGCATCCGGTAACTACCGTGCGCAACCAACTGACGGACATCTTCGCATCTATGGGATTTGAAGTGTATGAGGGTACTGAGATCGAGACCGACTACTACAACTTCACTGCACTGAACACTCCTCAGGACCATCCGGCACGCGATATGCAGGATACCTTCTACCTGTCTCCGGAGTTCTTACTGCGTACCCAGACTTCCGCAGGTCAGGTTCATGTCATGGAAGCCAAGAAGCCTCCGATCAAGGTTGTTTCTCCGGGTAAAGTATTCCGTTCCGATGACGATGCGACCCATTCTCCGATGTTCAGCCAGATGGAGGGCCTGGTTGTAGACGAGGGTATCACCCTCTGCGACTTAAAGGGCATGCTGGACATGTTCGTTCAGAGAATCTTTGGCGAGAGCACCCGCACAAGACTGCGTCCGTCCTACTTCCCGTTCACGGAGCCATCCGTTGAGGTGGATGTCAGCTGCTTCCAGTGTGGCGGAAAAGGCTGCAGACTGTGCAAGGGAACCGGATGGATCGAGGTTCTGGGCGCAGGCGTGGTAAATAAGAAGGTGCTGGAGAACTGCGGCATCGATTCCGAGAAGTACAGCGGATTTGCTTTCGGCCTTGGTCTGGAGCGTATCGCAATGCTGAAATACGGCATCAACAACATCAAGATGCTTTTTGAGTCTGATCTGCGCGTGTTAGATCAGATTGATGACTGATCAGGACAGGAGGATTAGAAATGCTTGTACCATTAAGCTGGTTAAATGACTATGTAGATATCAATGTTTCCGCAGATGAACTGGAGACCAAACTCTTCGACTGTGGATTTGAAGTAGAAGAAAAATGGCAGGTTGGTAAGGACATCAGCGGAATCGTCGTTGGTTACGTAGAGTCCTGCGAGCCGATCCCGGAGACCCATCTTCATGTGTGTCAGGTCAACGTAGGCGGACCGGAGCTTTTACAGATCTGCTGCGGCGCTGACAATGTCAAGGCAGGCGGCAGATATCCGGTAGCCATGGTTGGCGCACGGGTATACGCAACCGCAAAGGACCACGTTACCATTGAGGGTGTGGCAACCATCAAAAAAGGCAAATTGAGAGGCTATGAGTCCTATGGTATGCTCTGCTCCGGAACGGAGCTTGGCTTAAACGAAGACCTGTATCCGGGCGCCGGCTACAATGGCCTTCTGGTACTGCCGGAGGATGCCGAGATTGGTGCCGATGTGAAAGAGCTTACAGGACTGAACGACTGGATCTTTGATGTTTCCATCACCGCAAACCGCCCGGACTGCCAGAGCATCTTCGGTCTGGCAAGAGAGGTGGCAGCAGCACTGGGCCAGCCACTGAAAACTCCGGCTCTGGACTACACCGAGACCGAGGTGGAGAAAGAGGGCTTTGAGGTAACCGTGGATGCGCAGGATCTGTGCCCACGCTACATTGCCCACTATGTATACGATGTGAAGCTGGGCCAGTCACCGGCATGGATGAGAAGACGCCTGGCTTTAGTCGGCAATAACTCCATCTCCAATATCGTGGACATCACCAACTACATCATGCGTGAGTTGGGCCAGCCGCTCCACGCATTTGACTGCAATTTCCTGGAGGGCAATGCGATCCAGGTAAGACGCGCAAACGAGGGCGAAAAGATCGTTACCCTGGATGAGAAGGAGTTCACCTTAAACCCGAACAACCTGGTGATCTGTGACGGAAAGAAGCCGGTTGCGCTGGCTGGTATTATGGGCGGGTTAAACTCTGAGATCCGCGATACCACCACCGAGGTGATGTTTGAGTCCGCAAAATTTGCCCGTGACAACATCCGCAGAAGCTCCCGTGCCCTGGGCCAGTCCTCTGACGCAAGCCAGAGATACTCCAAGGGTGTCGATGAGTACGCAACCGAGATGGCCATGAAGCGTGCCCTGCATCTGGTGGAAGAGCTGGGCGTTGGTAAAGTTTCCAAAACCCATAAAAATGTCAACACCGGAAATTCCTTAGAGCCGGTCACCTTCAAGACCAGCATTAAGAAGGTCAACGGTGTTCTGGGTATTACCGTTCCGGACGAGGATATCTTACGCATCCTGACCGGCTTAAACTTCCAGCCGGAAATTAACGGCGACGAGCTGACCATGCACTTCCCGGCATACCGTGAGGATATGGAGGATTATCCGGATGTAGCAGAGGAAGTCATCCGTATGTACGGCTATGAGCACATCAACTCCACCTTCCTTCCGACCGCGAAGGTAACCATTGGAGGAAGCAATCTGCGTCAGAAGACCATTCTGAAGGTCAAGAGAGCCCTGTGCAGCGTTGGCGCATTTGAGGGAATCCATTATTCCTTCTTCTCTCCGTCTGATTTAGACCAGATGGGCTTTGCAGAGGATGCCATGGAACGTAAGGCAATCCGCATCATGAACCCGATCAATGAGGATCTGTCCCTGATGAGAACCACCCTGGCTCCGCAGATGATCCACGCCATGGGACGCAACCAGAAGAGAGGTATCTTCGAGGGACGCATCTTCGAAATCGGAAATGCGTTCATTCCGAAGTCCCTGCCGCTTACCGAGTATCCGGACGAGCGCGAGACTCTTTGTATCGGTGTATTCGGCAAGAATGAGTCTTTCTTCACTTTAAAGGGCATGGCTGAGACTGTTGCGGATGTTCTGCACGTTTCCTTCACCTATGAGAAGGCAGAAAAGCCGTTCCTGCATCCGTACCAGACCGCTGCCATCTTCTGCGAGGGCGAGGAGATCGGTTATCTTGGTAAAGTAAAATATGAGATCATGAAGGACGAGGCAATGCGTGAGGATGCCTATGTTCTGGAAATCAGCATGAAGACTCTGGAAAAATGGTATGGCAAGGCTCCGGTATTTGAGCCGCTTCCAAAGTTCGCAGAGGAGAAGCGTGACCTGGCACTGGTTATGGACAAAGATATCACCTGTGGTCAGGTAGAGGACTGCATCCGCGAGGCATGCGCTTTCGTCAAAGATGTTACTCTGTTCGATGTCTACGAAGGAAAGCAGATTGCTGAGGACAAGAAGTCCATGGCCTTCACCGTTTTGTTTACTCCGAAGGAAGAGGCATTTGGCGCTGATACCGTGGACGGATATGTCAAGAAGATCCTCAAACAGCTTGGAAAAACCTACGGAATCGAACTGAGAAGCTAAAACCACTTGTGTTTTCAGTTATCCTATGATAAAATGTCAGTGTTTGACTATTAGGAGGTGCATGCAATGCTGAAAACGATTTTATCCGTGATCTTCGTTCTTATATGTCTGGCTTTGACCGTGATCGTATTACTTCAGGAGGGCAAATCTCAGGGCCTTGGCGCTATCGGCGGTATGGCAGAGACCTACTGGGGAAAGAATAAAGGACGTTCCATGGAAGGTACCCTGGAAAAGTTCACGACATTTGCGGCAGTAGCATTTATGGTACTTGCAATCGTATTAAATTTAGTTTAAGCGTAGGATAAAGCACTCTTGGAAACAAGGGTGCTTTTCTCGCATCACAGAGTTTTTTCATATCACTGAGAATTGTACCCGGCACAAAAATGTGCCAGGATATATTTGATTTACAGAGAGGGATTATGACAGAAGAATTATTAAAGGAAAGAAAAGAAGCAATGCTGGCGCTGATCAACGATCCGACCTATGTTCCCATGAAGATTAAGGAACTGGCTATGCTGTTAGATGTTCCGCGGGAGAAGCGGGATGAATTAAAGGAGGTTCTGGATGCCCTGGTGGCAGAAGGAAAGGTCGGAATTTCCAAACGCGGCAAGTATGGAAAGCCGGAGGCCTTCACCCTGACCGGAACATTCTGCGGTCATGCAAAGGGCTTTGGCTTCGTGACTGTAGAAGGCATGGACCAGGATGTGTTTATTCCGGCGGAGAAGACAAAAGATGCCATGCACGGGGATACCGTGCAGATTGCGGCAAGCCCGGCAGCAAGAGGAAAACGCCCGGAGGGGGCAGTCATCAGGGTGATTGAGCATGCGAATCAGACCATTGTTGGCTTTTATCAGAAAAATAAGAACTTCGGCTTTGTGGTACCGGATAACCAGAAAATTAATGCCGATGTATTTATTTCACAGGGAAAGGATATGGGCGCAGTGACCGGCCACAAGGTTGTGGTACGCCTGACAGATTTTGGCGGAGAACGCAAAAAACCGGAAGGCATTATCACGGAAATCATTGGCCATGTCAATGATCCGGGAACCGATATTTTATCAATCGTGAAGGCTTATGGCATTCCGGACGAGTATCCGCCGGAGGTCATGAAACAGGTGAGCCGCATTCCGGATGAGGTAGCAAAGGAAGATATGGCAGGCCGGAAAGATATCCGGGACTGGCAGACGGTAACTATTGATGGGGAGGATGCCAAGGATCTGGATGATGCCATCACCATCAGCCGGGAAAGCTATGGTTACAGGCTGGGAGTTCACATTGCAGATGTCAGCCATTATGTGACCGAGGGAAGCCCTCTGGACGAGGAAGCCTTAAACCGCGGCACCAGCGTATATCTGGTAGACCGTGTGATCCCGATGCTGCCGCACAAGCTTTCCAACGGTATCTGCTCCCTGAACGCAGGAACAGACCGTCTGGCCCTCAGCTGTATCATGGAGATTGATCCACAGGGGCGCGTGCTGGGCCATGAGATTGCGGAAACTGTGATCCGGGTAGACCGCCGCATGACTTATACGGCGGTGAATGCCATTGTGACGGACCGCGATGAAAAGACCATGGAAGAGTACGCGGACTTCGTGGACATGTTTGATCTTATGAAAGAGCTGGCGGATATCCTGCGGGAGAAGCGGCGCCAGCGCGGTTCCATCGATTTTGATTTCCCGGAGTCCAAGATTATCCTGGATGAAAAGGGACGTCCGGTGGATATTAAGCCGTATGAGCGCAACGCAGCTACGAAAATCATTGAGGACTTTATGCTGATGGCCAACGAGACCATTGCGGAAGATTATTTCTGGCAGGAGCTTCCCTTTGTGTACCGTACCCACGACAACCCGGACCCGGAGAAGATGAAGCGCCTGGGTGTGTTCATCAACAACTTCGGCTACACCATCCGCACCCACGATGGCGAGGTGCATCCGAAGGAGCTGCAGAAGCTGCTCAAAAAGATTGAGGGAACGGAAGAGGAGGCGCTCATCAGCCGCCTGACCCTGCGCTCCATGAAGCAGGCAAAATATATGCCCATCTGCAGCGGGCATTTCGGTCTGGCAGCAAAGTATTACACCCATTTCACCTCCCCGATCCGCCGTTACCCGGATCTGCAGATCCACCGCATCATTAAAGAAAATCTGCGGGGTGGCCTGAGTGACAAGCGCATCGCTCATTACGATAAGATCCTGACCGGCGTGACCATCCAGTGTTCTGCCACGGAGCGGCGCGCGGAGGAAGCGGAGCGGGAGACCATCAAACTCAAGAAGTGTGAGTACATGTCCAAGCGCATTGGCGAGATCTTTGACGGCGTCATCTCCGGAGTGACCAACTGGGGCTTCTATGTGGAACTTCCGAACACCGTGGAGGGCCTGGTACATGTCAATGAGCTGCATGGCGATTACTACGTATTCAACGAGGAACGCATGGAACTGAAGGGTGAGATGAGCGGAAAAACCTACAAGCTTGGACAGAAAATCCAGGTGGTGGTAATCGGCACCGACCGGCTTACCAAGACAATCGATTTTATCCCGGCAAAGAATATGGAGCTTCCAGAAGAGGAATAAGCTTCAAAACCGGGGAAAAGACAGGAGGTTTTGTTTTGAAAGAAGCAATCAAGCTGGTGGCAAATAACAAGAAGGCCTACCATGACTATTTTATCGATGAGAAATTTGAGTGCGGCATTGAACTGTTCGGAACTGAGGTCAAATCCATCCGGATGGGCAAGTGCAGCGTAAAAGAAGCTTTTGTGCGGATCGACAAGAATGAGGTCTACATTTACGGCATGCATATCAATCCGTACGAGAAGGGCAACATCTTTAACAAAGATCCGCTCCGGGCCAGAAAGCTGCTCATGCACCGCAGCGAAATCAACAAACTGGAGGGAAAGATCCGCGAAAAAGGCCTGACTCTGGTGCCGCTGCAGGTGTACTTTAAGGGCAGCCTGGTAAAGGTGGAGATTGGCCTGGCGCGAGGCAAGAAGCTTTACGATAAGCGTGATGATATTGCAAAGAAGGATCAGCGCCGCGAGGTGGAGCGGGATTATAAGCAGAAGCTGAGATAAGTGACGAAAAAAACAGTTTTCCTTTTATATCTGAAACAAGGGGATGTAAGAGTGAAAGCTGGTTTTTCTTCACTTGAAAATGCGCTGACATATGCGTATGCTTGGGAATATATCAATGGCAGTTGGTGGGCATTTGACGAGAATGGTTATGCGAAAACTGGCTGGCTTAGGGATGAAGCATTTGGCGGTTGGTTCTATATGGATCCGGAACGAGGCATGCAGACTGGCTGGGTTCTGATTGATGGTGTCTGGTATTATTTCCATCCGGTATCTGATGGTAGAAGGGGCATTATGTATGCCGGACAGAAAACACCAGATGGATATTATGTAGACGAAAAGGGTGCATGGGATGGCAAAGAAAAATAAATCAGTCGGAATATCGATCTGTTTCTTGGAAAATTGAGTCCGGAATGTCAGGAAAACAGGTGTGTAAAGTTATGAAATAGAATGACATTATGAATTCGAATTATATCTATCATGAAGCACATGTATAGGGGAATTGAAAATCAACCATTGATTTTCAGAACAGTCGGGTCTATAATGTTCATTAATCAATCGATTACAAATCTTCCCGCGGATGACAAAACGGCAAATGCATCAGGATACCGCATCGGGGTCCATGGGAAACCAGAGATGGAGGATAAGACAATGGAAAAGAAAAACCTTGACTGGGGCAATATCGGATTCAGCTATGTTACAACTGATTACCGCTATGTATCAAATTATAAAGATGGAAAATGGGATGAGGGTACCCTCACTGAGGATCCGAACGTAGTCATCAACGAGTGCGCAGGTATCCTGCAGTATTGTCAGGAGTGCTTTGAGGGCTTAAAGGCATATACCACCGAGGATGGCAGCATTGTAACCTTCCGCCCAGACTTAAACGCAGAGCGTATGATGGACTCCTGCGCAAGACTGGAGATGCCGCAGTTCCCGAAGAAACGTTTCATGGAGGCTCTGGACAAGGTTGTTAAAGCGAACGAGGCATGGGTACCGCCGTATGGCAGTGGGGCAACTCTTTATATCCGCCCATATATGTTTGCTTCAGGACCGGTTATTGGCGTAAAACCGTCCAACGAGTATCAGTTCCGTATTCTCGTCACTCCGGTAGGTCCGTACTTTAAGGGTGGCGCGAAGCCGATCACCATCTGTGTCAGTGACTTCGACCGTGCTGCACCTCACGGAACTGGTCATGTAAAGGCTGGCTTAAACTATGCAATGAGCCTGCATGCACATGAGGTTGCCCATGCAAACGGATTCGATGAGAATATGTTCCTGGATCCGGCAACCAGAACCTATGTAGAGGAGACCGGAGGAGCAAACTTCCTGTTCGTAACAAAAGATGGCGAGCTGGTAACTCCGAAGTCTGATTCTATTTTGCCGTCCATCACCAGACGATCCCTGGTATATGTAGCAGAGAATTACCTTGGCCTGAAAGTAACCCAGCGCCCGGTAAAACTGTCTGAGCTTGGCGATTTCGCAGAGTGCGGACTGTGCGGAACTGCAGCAGTGATTTCACCGGTGGGTAAGGTTGTAGACCACGGCAAAGAAATCTGCTTCCCGAGCGGCATGGAGAAGATGGGACCGACCATCCAGAAACTGTACGATACCTTAACCGGCATCCAGATGGGCAAGATTGAAGCTCCGGTAGGCTGGATCCACAAGATCAAATAGTAATTGAGAGAATATATGAAAAAAGCTCTGGCATTTTGGCGCCGGAGCTTTTTTGGAGCTTAAGCTAGAAAGAAAACAAAAAGAAAAAGTCGCGTATTTGCGCGACTTTTTAAGTGGAGCTGAGGGGAATCGAACCCCTGTCCGAAAACCAATTCCCTGTTCTTCTACT
>OGFR01000992.1_pt1 | contig 15836 bp, 18 predicted proteins | sample 1571001 | NCBI WGS metagenome assembly OGFR01 (sample SAMEA2582064, study PRJEB24529) | metagenome | biome: Human gut stool | place: China | collected 2011 | reverse complement strand
TTGGTGTCACTTTATTTCCAGAGGATGGACAAGCATCTTGCTCCATCCTCTGGAAATAAAGTGACACCAATGCGTCAGCCTGCAGCCAGAAGAGGTGTGAATATGGAGGTCTGTGTTGTAAAACCGACTTCTGTAGATGATTCTCGTGAGATTACCGAGACACTGCTTGCAGGACGTACTGTGATCCTGAATCTGGAAGGTATGGATCTTGAGATTGCACAGCGTATCATTGATTTCATTTCAGGAGCGACTTTTGCGATCAGCGGAAATCTGCAGAAGATTTCTAATTACATCTTCCTTGTGACACCGACGAATGTAGATATTTCCGGAGATCTGCAGGATCTTCTCGGCGGTTCCATGGAAAAACCAAGCATGAGAGGCAGATACTAGGATTTATTCATATGCAGAAGGAAGAACAACAGCTGGAGAAGCGGCTGTCAGAGCTGTCAAATCTGGCATATAGTCGCGATATCGTTACATATTCGGATTTTTTGAATTTGAATGAACTGAATATTTTACATTCAATGCCAAAGGACAGACTTTACACAAAGTTTGTCACTTTTGGCGGATATGGCTTGGCAGAGCGTCAGATGGCGGCATTTCTCCCTGATGCTCTTTCTTTGCGTGGAGAAATGTCATGGTGCGGTGAGGAGAAATGGGTTGACTATCCATTTGATATTCTAAGGATTTCTCCGTTGCATGCGAAATATGCAGAGCAGTTGACTCACAGAGACTATCTGGGGACGATCTTAGGACTGGGTATCGAACGTGCAAAGATAGGTGATATCCTTGTAGATGGAACTGATGCGGTTGTTTTTGTACATCGCACATTACAGTCTTTTTTGATGGAGGAATTGACCAGAGTCCGGCATACACAGGTTCTGGTAAAAGAGATTTCAAGAGAGGATTTTCAGTATGAACCCAAATATGAGGAAATCCGGGGAACGGTGGCGTCTGTTCGTCTGGACAGTCTGCTTTCGCTTGCATTTTCTGCATCACGGACAAAGCTTTCGGGTCTCATAGAAGGGGCAAAAGTGTTTGTGAACGGAAAACTGATCACAACGAACAGTTATCAATTAAAAGAAAATGATGTGATATCCGTCAGAGGATATGGCAAATTCCGTTATAATGGAACGGGAGCAAAGACGAAAAAGAACAGAATTTATGTATCTGTTTATAAATATATTTAACAAAGACAGAGGCAGGAGTAATACAATGGAGGAAAGAAAAAAAACAGGGAAAAGTTATCTGTGGGCACTATTTGCATTTCTTCTGGCAGTGGCCGCAGATCAATTTACAAAATGGCTGGCGGTTACCTATCTGAAAGATCAGGATCCTTTGATTATAATACCGGGAGTATTTCAGTTTCGGTATCTGGAAAACCGTGGGGCTGCATTTGGAATCCTGCAGAATCGGCAGATTGTATTTGCAGTTGGAGCATTGTTGATTTTTTTTGCGGTCGTCTTCATTTACGGGAGAATTCCGCAGAAAAGAAGATTTGTTCCGTTAAGAGTATGTGCGATCCTTCTGGCATCCGGCGCCATCGGAAATCTGATCGATCGTCTGGCAAGGAATTACGTAGTGGATTTCTGCTATTTCAACCTGATTGATTTTCCGATTTTTAATGTGGCAGACTGTTATGTGGTAATTGGCTGCATCCTTTTTGGAATCCTGATTCTTTTCTATTATAAAGATCAGGAATTTGACTGGGTACTGCAAAAGAAAGGCTCCAGATCATGAGAGAAGAACGTTTTTTTACAGCAGAAGAGACAGTGACAAATGAGCGGATCGACAAATTTTTGTCTGCGCAGATGCCGGACAGATCCCGTTCCTATATTCAGAAACTGATCAAAGATGGATTGGTTGAAGTCAATGGAAAGCAGGTAAAAACAAATTATAAGCTGGGCAGTGAGGATGAGGTGAAGCTGCAGATTCCGGAACTGGAAGTGCCGGATATTCTGCCAGAGGAGATTCCTCTTGACATCCTTTATGAGGACACCGATTTGCTTGTGGTAAACAAACCTAAGGGGATGGTCGTACATCCGGCGCCAGGGCATTATACAGGGACTCTGGTCAATGCTTTGATGTATCACTGCAGGGAAAATCTTTCCGGGATCAATGGTGTGATGCGTCCAGGGATCGTACATCGGATCGATATGGATACGACAGGCTCTCTTTTGGTCTGTAAAAATGACAGGGCACATCAGATTCTGGCCGAGCAGCTCAAAGACCATTCGATCACCCGAAGATATGAAGCAATCGTTCATGGAAACTTAAAGGAGGATAGCGGCACGGTCAATGCACCGATCGGGAGACATCCGACGGACCGCAAGAAGATGAGCGTCCATGCACCCCATGGAAGAGAGGCAGTGACGCACTATCGGGTGCTGGAACGTTTTGGAAACTACACGCATATCGAATGTGAACTGGAAACAGGAAGGACACATCAGATCCGTGTTCATATGGCAAGCATCGGACATCCGATATTGGGAGACTTGGTTTACGGACCGACGAAGTGTCCGTTCAGACTGCAGGGACAGACGCTGCATGCAAGGATCCTTGGCTTTGTACACCCTTCTACGGGAGCGTATGTGCAGTTTGATGCCCCGTTGCCGGAGTATTTTGAAGAACTCTTAAAAAAATTGAGAAAGCAGACAGGAAATTAGGAAAAAAGGAAACGGATATGTCAGAAATGTGCACATTCGATTCCTTTTTTGATTTTCAGGGAGACAAACACATGTTTGTGTTATATAATAAAAAAATAAATACATATGAGGTGAGAAGAGAATGAAACGATTCAGTAAAAAAGAAATTTTTTCGATTCCGAATCTGATGGGATATTTTCGGATTCTGTTAATTCCGGTGTTTTGTTACCTGTATATCACGGCAGAAACGGAACGCGAATATTTGTATGCAGCGCTGGTTGTTCTGCTCTCCAGCCTGACAGATCTGTTTGACGGGAAGATTGCAAGGCGCTTTCATATGGTGACAGAGCTGGGAAAGGCATTGGATCCGATCGCTGATAAGCTTACGCATGCAGCACTGGCAATCTGCCTTGCAACCCGCTATCCTATGATGTGGGCGCTGATTGCATTGATGCTGGTCAAGGAAGGTTACATGGGGGTTATGGGGCTCATATTCCTGAAGAAAGGAAAGATGCTGGATGGAGCGATGTGGTTTGGCAAGGTCTGTACTGCAGTTCTGTTTGCAGGACTTCTTGTCCTGTTTTTGTTTTCACAGCTTGAGGCTGCTGTAGTCAATGGAATCATTATGATAATGATGGGCATTATGATCGTGACACTGTGCATGTATGTGCCGGTATTTCAAAAAATGAAACATAAGGAGAAAAAAGATGGCGAAGAATAAGTATTATGCAGTAAGAAAAGGAAGGATACCGGGAATTTATCGTACCTGGAGCGAATGTCAGAAACAAGTGACGGGCTATCCGGGGGCGGTCTTTAAAGGGTTTGTGACAGAAGAGGAGGCACAGTCTTTTCTTCATCCGGGGCAGAGCGCGAAGGCAAAAGAGACACATATTTCTCATACTGCCTATCCATATGCCTATGTGGATGGATCTTATTTTCAGGGGGTTTACGGGTTTGGGGGTTTTTTAAAACTGTCTGACGAGGAGGAAGTTGTTCTGCAGGGGTCAGGAGATCATCCGGATCTTGCGAAAATGCACAATGTGGCAGGAGAGCTTCTGGGATGTATCAAAGCAGTAAAAGAAGCGGAAAAAAGGAAAATTGCAGAGCTTTCGATATTTTACGATTATCAGGGCATTGAATCCTGGGTGACCGGAGATTGGGCGGCAAAACAGGCAGGAACACAGAAATATCGCGATTTTATGAATGGCACATCCGTGAAGCTTCATTTTATCAAAGTAAAAGGACATACCGGCGTAGAGGGAAATGAACGTGCAGACAGTCTTGCCAAAGAGGCTGTCAGTGAAAAGATTTCATTCAATCAGCTTGTGATCGAATAGGTATGAAAAGAGAAAGAAAGGAATTTAAGTTATGCAGATAAAGAAATTGCTGCTTCCGATTCTTGCGACAGTGATGTTCATATGTGGATGTCAGCAAAATAATGCTGTCTCCGGGCAAGATCAATTGGTTACGGCAAGTGAAAATAAGACAACCTATACGGCACAGAATATTCCGGAATATACAGGCTCACCTTATGTGGAGCTAAACAATAACATACCTGATTTTCAGGAGTCAGAGTATACGACGGAAGTTTTTGAACAATACAGCGATCTGGATGCACTGGGGCGTTGTCAGGCTGCTTATGCCAATATCTGTCAGGAGATCATGCCGACTCAGGAACGGGGGAAAATAGGCATGATCAAGCCTTCTGGATGGCATACAGTGAAATATGACTGTGTAGATGGGAAATATTTGTATAATCGTGCGCATCTGATCGGATTTCAGCTTGCCGAAGAGAATGCGAATGAAAAAAATCTTATCACAGGAACACGATATTTTAATGTGGAGGGAATGCTCCCGTTTGAGAATCAGGTGGCAGATTATGTCCATGAGACGAATCATCATGTCCTGTACCGTGTGACACCGGTTTATGAAGGCGATAACCTGGTAGCCAGTGGAGTCATTATGGAGGCAGCTTCTGTGGAAGATGAAGAAATTCGTTTTCATGTGTTTGTCTACAATGTGCAGCCGGGGATTTGGATTGATTATGCAACAGGAGAAAGCAGGGAGAGTGAAACTGCAGAAAGCGAAAAAAAGGATGAAGAAGTTACCTATGTAGTCAACACAAATACAAAAAAATTCCATAAACCAGACTGTAGCAGTATCCGCGATACAAAGCAGCAGAATCGAAAAGAAACATCAGAAACAAGGGAAGAATTGATCGATCAGGGGTACTCTCCGTGTAATCGCTGCAACCCCTGAAAATGAAAGCTCTGTTTGAAAATTGTATTGAATGACGGATAAATGCAGTCTTTTTATTGTTATTTGGTGCAGATTGTTGTATAATGAGCGTATAGAAACTTCAAGAATATGACAGGCAAAAGGAGCGTGGAGTAATATGAAGACGAACACGATTATTACAATAGGAAGACAATTCGGAAGTGCAGGACGGGAGATCGGGTATCAGATCGCAGATTATTTCGGAATCAAGCTGTATGATAAAGAGATGCTCAGCAGAGCAGCGAAAGAAAGTGGTATCTGTGAGGAAATTTTTGAAACACATGATGAAAAGCCGACGAACAGCTTTTTGTATTCTCTCGTGATGGATACGTATTCTATGGGGTATTCGGGCGGATCCTACTCCGATATGCCAATCAACCATAAAGTATTTCTTGCACAGTTTGATGCGATTAAAAAGATTGCGGATGAAGGACCTTGTATTCTGGTAGGACGCTGCGCAGATTATGCTCTGGAATCTTATGATAATGTGGTGAACGTATTTATCCATGCTGATCTGGATGCACGTATCCGCAGGATTGCAAGAATTTATAATCTTACGGATGCCAAGGCAAAAGATATGATCATTAAAACCGATAAAAAGCGTGCAAGTTATTATAATTATTACACGAATAAAAAATGGTCAGACTCTGAAAGCTATGAATTGTGTCTCTCAAGTTCAGAACTTGGAATTGAAGGGACAGCAAAAGCAATCGAGCAGTATGTAATGCTGAAAGAGCAGATTCAAAGAGATGACAAAATTCTTTAGAAGTTAAAAAACAGTTCCCCTTGCAGAAAAGATAAAGACTTTTACTGCAGGGGGACTTTTTATGCTCTTGGATGAATGATCCGTTCGGGCCAGCCTTCGATATTTCCATCAAGGATTGCATGAAACATCCTTTCGCGGACACCTGGATTTTCGTGATTTAACTGACGGAGAAGTTCTTTGACATATTGACGTTTTGTATATCCGTCAACAGGACACTTGCTTTTCACTACCGGAAGCTGATACTTGTTTTTAAAACCGATGACGTCTTTTTCATCTACAAACATCATTGGACGAATAACAGTCAGATCAGTACGGTCCAGATAGGTTTTCGGAGAAAATGAATAAAAACGTCCTTCGAAGATCAAGGAGAGCAGCATTGTCTCTATAATGTCATCTTTATGGTGGGCATAGGCAATTTTATTGCATCCCATTTCTTTAATTGCCTGATTTAAGGCGCCTTTTCTCATTTTGGCACAAAGAGAGCAGGGATTGGATTCTTTACGGACATGAAAAAGAATCTCATAAATATCAGAAGATTCGATTCGGTAGGGGATATTCAGTTCCTGACATAGTGCCTGAATCGGAGAAAGATCAAAATCTTCAAATCCCAGATCTACGGTGATTGCACTGAGTTCAAATTTCTTCGGATAGAAGCGCTTGAGTCCATGTAGTGCATAGAGCAGAGTGAGGCTGTCTTTTCCGCCGGAAATTCCGACCGCAATATGATCGCCTTCTTCAATCATTCTGTATTCATCAACCGCTTTTCGGGTATAGCTTAATAACTTCTGTAGTTCCATGGTAAAGGTCCTTTCTTTGGGTTTATGTTCCTATTATAAGGTGAAAGAGATGGAATTACAATGAAGGAGTATGATTTGTCGGCATTTTCCTTTAAAACAGAATGTAGTACGCTGTACTATAAATAGAAAAATAAATAGTACTATGTACTAATTCGAGAAATGAGAAATTTGCGTTTTCCAAAGGAGTATGTTATAGTGGCTTTGACAAAAAAGGAATCAACCAGAGAGGGTAGTAGAATGAAAGCACAGGATCAAAAAGAGCTAATGCGGGAAAGAATCTGCGATTGTGCAAAGAGGCTATTTGAAAGAGAGGGATATGAACAGGTATCTATGCGGCAGATTGCAGCGGAGGCAGGAATTGCAGTGGGCAATTTGACATATTACTTTTCGAAAAAGGAAGATCTGCTGAAGGAGCGTTTAAACGATATTCAGGAAACTTTTTCAGAGAGCATCCAGCTGTTTGAAATCGATCTGGAAAGAGGAGAGATTTCAGGAAAGCCGTTCTGGGAATATGAGAATCGAACACTTTTGGAATTGCTGCTTCGATTTTTGAAAGCAGTGGAACAGTTTCAGAAGAATGCAGCTATTGTGTATGAAAATTATAGCAGACTTCAAAAAACAGTACCCGTATTTCAAGAAATGAGCAGAGAATGGACGGAGAAGATCATGACGATATACAATGGTCTTATAAAGCAGTTGTGGGAACGAAGAGTTTTCAGAAAAGAACTGGAGTGGGACGAGTATGAAAATCTGATCTATCTTATAAAGCTGCTGACTTTTTTCGGGCAGGAAATGCATGGAGATCAGGAGTATGAAAAAAAACGGTTTACAGAAAGAATCTGCAGACTTTTGATTCCTTATATATCATGGGAATGGAAAGACACCTATACAGTCTTGTGTAAAGAAATCTGCGAGGTCTCTTTCCATCGTATGACATTAAAATTTATCTGATAGAGTTTCGAAGCTGTTCAAATAACTGACTCATTTCTGACAGGTCAGCTTCTTCCAGATTCAGGGAGAGTGTTTTTACATTGTCGATGATCTGTTCCGGTTTCCTTGCGCCGCAGAGGACATGCAAGTCCGGAAGAGAAGCTGCAGTCAGATAGATGATCAGGTTGCTGAGGGAACAACTATATTTTTCAGTATACGGGGTTAATTTCTGTAAAACGTTCAATATGTGCAGACGGGACTTTTGTGCCCAGAATTTATTTTTGTTGCGCACATCTGTCGGAGAAAGCACCGTGTCTTGTGTCACTTTTCCTGTGAGCAGTCCCTGTTCCAGAGGCGAGTACGCCTGGATGGAAACATGATGTTTCTGGCATACAGGTAACAATTCATCCGCAATATGTGTATCCAGAAGGCTGTATTTTTCCTGAATTACATCCAGCTGTCCAAGAGAGCAGTACTTTTCGATGATTTTGGCAGTAACGTTGGAGGCTCCGATGGCACGGATCTTCCCTTCTTTTTTCAACTGGAGAAGAGTATCCATCGTTTCTTCCAGCGGATAGAGGGAAAAGTCAGGAGTCTGCCAGTGTGTATAGTAAATATCGATATAGTCTGTCTGCAGACGTCGGAGGCTGTCTTCCAGATTTTTACGAATTGCAGCGGCGGAAAGATCACGGTAAACATTGCGTCCTTCCATGACTTTATGAAAGCAAGGTGTCTCATGATCCCATTCCAGCCCGCATTTGGTGGAGAGCAGGATCCTGGAACGATTTTGCTTTATGGCTTTGCCAACTACGTTCTCACTGTGTCCGATCCCGTAGACCGGAGCAGTGTCGAACCATACGATTCCCCGATCAATTGCTTCCTCGATGGTGCGAATGGAGAGTGCATCATCATTTTCTCCCCACCAGGTGCCTCCGCCAATTGCCCAGGTACCCATTCCGATATATGGAGTTTTTAAAGTTGTTGTTCCGATTGTACGTTCTTTTTGCATAAGATTTATCCTTTCTTTTGTCAATTCTCTTAGGGTTCCCGCAAAGTGACAGCTTTTGCAGCCATGCGTCGGCGGTCCTCATCTATTGCTGCATAGTGTTTTTTGGTTGTATTGACATCCTTGTGTCCGAGTACGTCTGCGACGAGATAGATGTCACCGGTCTCTTTGTAAAGTGTAGTTCCATAAGTACTCCGCAGTTTATGAGGGGTGATTTTTTTATTTGGCGTCACCTGGCGGGCATACTTTTTCACCATATTTTCAACTGCCTGGACTCCCATACGGCGGCGCTGCGTGGATAAAAACAGTGCGTTTTCATGTCCCGGAAGAGGAGTGGCAGCTTCCCGCGTTGTATACAAGTATTGTTTCAGGGCATGTTCGACTTCCTCGCCAAAATAGATGACCATTTCATTTCCACCTTTTCGGACGACCGTAATCCCGTTATTTTTAAAATCAACATCCTGGATATCAAGTCCCACACATTCTGATACACGGATTCCGGTACCAAGGAGCAATGTGATAATCGCCAGATCCCGGTTTTTAGTCTTTTCATAGTAAACTTTTTTCTGTCCGGTGAGCTCATCGCCACCGTGTTCTACAAAGTCCAGAAGAGAAGCCACCTCGTCCGTATCCAGACGGACGATTGCTTTTTCGTGCAGCTTTGGCATATCGACAAACAGTGTTGGATTTTTCTCGATGATCTGATGCTTGAAATAGTAGCCGTAAAAGCTGCGTAGGGCAGACATCTTTCTGGCAAGTCCTTTTTCCGTGTTGGTAATTTGTTTTTCCTCCGGATTTTGGTAAACCTTTAAATATTCCTGATATTCTTCGATATCGACAGGAGAGAGCTGCTCCAGATCCTGCGGGGTAAACTGATCGATGGTATAATCCTTGTATACAGGATTGTTTTCCATCAGAAAGTGAAAGAATACTCGGATATCATATGCATAAGAAATTCTTGTTTTTGCAGAGGTGGTAGGTTCTGCAGCACGGAAATAATCTTTTGCAAAAGCCGGAAGTGTTTTTAAGATTTCCCGCAGACGCAACGTATTGTCAATATATTTTTGTTCATGATAAGTTTTTCGCTCAGTTGTCTGATTTGATTCCATAAAATAAAACGCCTCGTTCTTTTTTATTTATGAAGTTATTATAACATATTGAAAGATAGGCAACAATGATATCTTTGAATGGCCATTGCAGAACCCACAACAGGTTCAAAACAGGATCATTCTGGAGTAGTTGTTAAAAAAACGCTAATCTTTTGGAAAAATCAGTATTTGTCGTATAGATTGAAACGACTGAAAACACTGCTGTTTTGAGCAGTTAATTGGGAATTTCTACTGTAAGCGGTTCTTTTGCATATACATGGCAACCTAACCGATAACCGGCAAGAAGCTGCTCTTCTGAGAACCATATTTGATCCATTGTATTTACTGTGGCGTGTCCCTTTATAATCCGGACAACGCATTTTGCACAGTTTCCGCGACCGCCGCAGGCCGTCAAAATGTGGATATCGTTTTGTAAGAGATAATCTTGTAATCGTGTATTTGCCGGACATTCTATTAACATTTGTTTACCTTCTTTCTGTTCCTGTTTTGATCTTTTTTGTTTAATGGATATATTATAAAGTATGTGATTCATACTTTCAATGCTTTTATAAAAAAGGAATGCTGCAGTACAGATAAGCTCTATCTGCCTGACAGCATTCCTTTTTGGAGTGAATTTATATCAATTACATGGGGTGTAAATGATATCTGTATGATATAAAAACAATTATTGTGGAAATTCTGTTGTGTAATACGGGATGATCAAATGTTCTCCGGTTTGTATGGTTTCAGATTCCAGCTGATTGATCTGTTTCAATTCTTTGATGTATTCTTTCACAGCTGTTTCAGATTCTGAGTCTATATGGCGTTCTGCAAGGCTCCACAAAGAGTCTCCCTCCTGGATTACAATGCTTTTGTAGCATTTGAATTGCACAGGCTCTTCCGTTCTTGAATTCTGTGCAAAAGACAGAAAGCTTCCAAATAAAAAGCACCCGCAAAATAAAATAAGTGTAATAACTGCTGACATCTTTTTCTTTTTTCTCATTGTAAAATCCCCCTGAACATAATGAAACAAGCAAAAAGAACATACGTTCTGACTACACAAAGAAGTATATCACCAGAACGTATGTTTGTCAACTAGGTTATTATCTGTTTTTTTGGAAAGACTACTCTTCTGCTGTTATGGTTTCCAGGTTTGCAAATTGGGAGTGATACAGCTTCTGATAGGTACCGTTTTTTCTTAAGAGTTCTTCATGCGTTCCCTGCTCAATGATATTTCCGTTATCTACGACCAGGATCAGGTCGGCATTGCGTATCGTTGAAAGCCGGTGGGCAATGACAAAAGAGGTTCGCCCTGTCATGACTTTCTGCATTGCGTCCTGGAGCATCCGTTCCAGACGGGTATCGACTGCTGATGTAGCTTCGTCGAGAATCAGAATCCTCGGGTTTTTTAAAATAGCTCTTGCGATTGTGAGAAGCTGTTTTTCTCCCTGAGAAATATTGTTGGACTCTTCATTGATCATAGAGTCATAGCCATGGTTCAGCGTAGAAATATAATGGTGGATATTTGCCATTTTTGCTGCGTCAACTACTTCGTCTTTTCGGGCAGTCAAAGATCCGTAACGGATGTTTTCAAAAATACTGCCGGAAAACAGCCAGGTATCCTGAAGAACGAGAGAAAACAGGCTGCGAAGATCACTTCGGTCCATGTCCCGGATATCAATTCCGTCAATTTTGATGGATCCGCCGTTCACATCGTAGAAACGAAGCAGCAGATTCATCAGCGTGGTCTTTCCGGCACCGGTAGGCCCGACAATCGCAACCATTTGTCCGGACTGTACCCAGAAGCTGACATCTTTCATCAAAAGTTCATCTGTGTAACCAAACTGCACGTGGTCAAATGTTACGTTTCCCTGAATTTGGGAGACATCAATCTTAACACTGCCTTTTTGTACCTCTTCTGTTTCATTTAACAGCGTAAAAATCCGGTTCATGGCAGCATAGGCGGACTGTACCTGGGAAGACAGCTGAGATACCTGGGATAACGGATCATTGATCTGCCAGATATAACGGATAAATGCCTGCAGATTCCCTACGGTGACAGAACCGTTTATGACAAAAAAGCTTCCCATGACGGCAATGCTTCCAATCGTCAGATAGGTGACGAGGGATACAAACGGCGAAATCAAGGAAGAAAGGAACTGAGCCTTAAATGCGGCATCTGCCATCTTTTGATTGACTGCAGAAAATCTGTTGCAGGAATCTTTCTGTCGGTTGAAAAGGAGAATTTCGTTAAATCCGCCGTATAATTCTGTAATCGTTCCGTTCAACTCTCCTACCATCTCCTGCTGCAGATCAAACAGTTTTTGTGAACGTTTTACAAATCCAAATGTGATCAGTATGGTCAGAGGAATAATCAAAAGTGCTGTCAGTGCCATCCAGACATTGATGGAAAACATCATGAAGATGACAAACAGGAAGGTGAGGATTGCTGCAAATACGCGGGAAAGCGTTTGCTGGAGTGCATTACTCAGTGTATCGACGTCGTTTGTAACACTGCTTAAAATATCTCCAAATGCGTGGTCATCAAAATATTTGACCGGGAGACGCTGGATTTTTTTCTGCAGTGCATTGCGGATGTCATGCATAGTTTTCTGAATGGCGTCTGTGAGGAAAACTGATGTAATCAGCTGTGAGATCGTCTTTAGGATGTACAGACACAACAGAATCCCCATAAAACGGAACAGGATTGAAAATTGAACGTGCGCTCCCGGGACTCCCTGCAGGATTTTCGCACCGTCACTGGCAAGCTGCGTGGTGATCTTTCCTTCCATCATAGGATTCAGGGCAAATGTCAGATTGGTCACTATGATCATAAACAGTGCGATCGACAACCTGATACGGTATGGACGGACGAACCCGAGCAGTTCACGGATACAGTTTCGAAAGGTCAGTTTATTCTCAGGCATAAGTCAATTCCTCCTTGCTCAGCTGGGAAGCTGCAATTTCGTAATAAATCGGACAGGATGCAAGCAGCTCCCTGTGAGTTCCGATTCCGGCAATTTTGCCTTCATCCAGAACTACGATCTTATCTGCGTCCAGAATCGTAGAAACCCGTTGTGCCACAAGAAAGACGATGGCGTTTTTAATCTCCGGTTTCAGAGCTTTTCTAAGTCGGGCATCTGTCTTAAAATCCAGAGCAGAAAAGGAATCGTCATAGATGTAGATCTCCGGCTTTCGGATCAAAGCACGGGCGATCGACAGACGCTGTTTCTGACCGCCGGAGACATTGGTTGCTCCTTCAACGATCTGTTCCTGGAACTGATGTGGTTTTTCCATAATAAAATCATATGCCTGGGCAATCTTTGCGGCATGAATGATTTCATCCATTGTGGCATCCGGTTTTCCAAAGCGGATATTTTCTTCGATTGTTCCGGAAAACAGGTGTGCTTTCTGCGGAACAAATCCGATTTTACTTCGAAGAGCATTGATATCCAGATCTTCGATTTTTTGACCGTCAATGTAAATATTTCCAGAAGCGCGGTCATAAAATCTTGGAATTAGCTGGATCAGGGAGCTTTTTCCGGAACCTGTGCTTCCGATAAAGGCAACGGTCTCTCCGCTTTTTGCGGAAAAAGAAATATCTTTCAGTACAGCTTCCTCTCCATCCGGGTAAACGAAATCCACATGCTCGAAGATCACGCTGTGTTCACCGGACCCAGAATCTGTCTGAGCATTCCCGGGATGATTTTCAATTGAAGTTTCTGTATTCAATACGGCCATAATTCGCTTTGCAGAGATGCTGGCTCTCGGATACAGCATAAAAACCATACAGAAAAGCATGACAGAAAACATAGCATGAAACAGATATTCCATGAAAGCCACCAGCTTTCCGACCTGCAGAGTCTGTGCATCGATCATGTTTGCTGCTGTCAGATAGATACACAAAGCGGCCAGATTCATCAAAAGGAAAAAGACCGGTTCTGTGGAAGACATCAGCTTGAACAGATTTTGAGACTGTTCCATGAAGTAGCTGTTTTCACTGTCAAAGCGTTCGGATTCGTAGCCATCATTGTTAAAAGAGCGAATCACACGGATTCCGGTGAGATTTTCACGGAAGATGCGATTGATACGATCCAGAGAATTCTGTTGTCTGTCACTGAGCGGTCCCGATATTTTTCCTACGATCACAACGCCCAGGATGATTACAGGGACGGTGGATGCAATGATCAAAGAGAGATTCAAAGAGGAACGGATCGTCAGAGTGAAGCTGACAATGATCATGATCGGTGTCAAAAGTGCGGTCCGTAAAATCACATTCAAAAACGTCATGATCTGAAATGCATCATTGTTTGTCCGGGTGATCAAAGAAGCGATACCAAACTGATTCATCTCATTGTGTGAGAATGTCTGTACTTTCTGAAATACATCTTCTCTGATATCCCGTGTTACAGATGTGGAAATTTTGGCACAGCAGTATCCAAGCAGGATCGTTCCGGATACACCGATCAAAGAAATCACTGCGATCACGATTCCCATGCGGATTAAATACTGTTTGTCCTGATTCATGATCCCATTATCGATCATTTCAGATACGATCGTCGGAATGCCAAGCTCTACAAGTGCAAATCCGAATACGGAAATAATATTTAAAACAAACAGCTTCTTGTATCGCTTCAGGTAGTGAAGAATAAGTTGCATAAGTAGATTACCTCCTAAAAAAAGTATGTCTGTTTTAGTCACCTTATCTACAATAAACTATAGAGTAAGACGATGGTCAAGCAGAAAACAAAAAATCATAAGAAAATATAGAAATCGAACATAGTTTCCAAACAAATGTTTGATTTTTGCAGTGTGCTATGATAAAATGAACTAAATAATGAGTCGGAAAGAACTTGCAGGAGGGTTATTATGTCAAAAGGAACGATTACAGATAAGCAGAGAGAGATTTTAGAATATATCAAATCACAGATATTAGAGCGCGGGTTTCCACCGGCAGTACGTGAGATTTGTGAGGCAGTGAATCTGAAGTCCACGTCTTCCGTACATTCTCATCTGGAGACACTGGAGAGAAACGGGTATATCCACAGAGATCCTACGAAGCCAAGAGCGATTGAGATTCTGGACGATGAATTTAATCTTCTCAGAAGAGAGGTTGTCAATGTCCCTCTGATCGGGCGTGTGGCTGCCGGGGAGCCGCTTCTGGCACAGGAGAATATTGAGAACTACTTCCCGATACCGGTAGAGATGATGCCAAATAAGCAGACGTTTCTTCTGGAGGTAAAAGGAGAAAGCATGGTCAATGCCGGCATTCTGGATGGAGATATGGTTCTTGTTCAGGAAGAACATACGGCAGAAAATGGAGATATGGTGGTTGCATTGATTGAGGATGGTGCGACTGTGAAGACCTTCTATCGGGAAGAAGGAATCATCCGCCTTCAGCCGGAGAATGATTTTATGGATCCAATCATCGTAAAAGATGTTTCCATTATCGGAAAAGTCATTGGAGTATTTCGCTTCTTCCGGTAGACGGATACATTATTATAAAAGCGGGAATCAGACGACGCTTACATCAGACTGATTCCCGCTTTTTTACTGATCTTCTATTCTTTTTACAACTCAGAAAAATCTACATGCTTTCCGTCTCTCCAGATACGTTCCAGATCATAGAACAGCCTGTCTTCACGTGAAAATACATGGACAATGATATCATTATAATCCATCAATATCCAGTTGGCCGTATTATATCCTTCGATTTGACGGCATTCATGCCCTTCCTTCAGAAGCTCTTCCTCCACGCTGTCAACCATGGCCTGAACCTGGCTGGCGTTATTTCCGTTTGCTATGATAAAATAGTCTGCCAGGATCGATACATCACGGATATCAATGATTCTGATATCTTCTCCTTTTTTGTCTTCCAGTGCTTTTACGGCGATTTTTGCCATTTTGCTTGCCTGTGTCATACTGCTGTATTTCCTCCTTAAGTTCTCCCAGAGTCTCGGCAGAAGCAGCCTCTTCCAATCGGCATGCTCTAGCCGCATCATAATATTCATAAGCGATTCTGGTCATTTCATCTATATAAGCGCCGGATTCATTTAAATATTCAAGAATCCCTTTCATAATCTGGTAAAGTGCCTCGTCCAGATCGGTGAATGCCAGTCTTCTCATCTCAGTGAGCAGAGGCGCCCTGTTTCTTCTCGGTTCTATATAATCTGCAACATACAAAATCTTGTCCAGAAGTCCCATGGCCGGTTTCCCGGTAGTATGGCATGCAATAGCCTGTAAAATCTCCGGATCGGTAATCCCGTATTTATTTTCGGCCATCCAGGCACCCAGTTTTGCATGGATGGTAGCCGGTGCATTCAGCTC
>OGFR01000987.1_pt1 | contig 15889 bp, 10 predicted proteins | sample 1571001 | NCBI WGS metagenome assembly OGFR01 (sample SAMEA2582064, study PRJEB24529) | metagenome | biome: Human gut stool | place: China | collected 2011 | reverse complement strand
GATGCAAACACCTGATATGCTGAAAATCCCGGAAAGCGGTCTCATTCACTTCCTATTGCATTGGATCCGCTACAAAAAGCATTGACTACAACCCATATTAACTCTGTCATATAAAACGCAGCCAGAACGCTACTATATACGTACTGTTTTTTTAATGCACCCTTCTCATCTGATGAAAAGAATTTATTCTATCTTCACAAATGCCTTTCGCTCTTTCTAAAACATATCTTACTGCAATAGAAAAGCGTCCTCTGCTTTTATACAGGGACGCTTTTCTATTACCAGTCATCTATTTTTCTAGCGAGTCCTGTTGGTATAAACCACCACATAACTAATAAAATTATAAGTATTACATCCGCTACCTTCCCTAAAAATTGCAAAGGAATCATAGCAAATCCTATAATAGGTAACGTTAATACTTGGATTATATATTGTACTAATTCCCCCAATGAGAAAGAGCCAAAAAACTTCGGCGGCGGATCGTCATAAGGAAATTTTTCACGAAAATCATAAGGATAGAGTAAATGTTTAATATACAATACGACTGCAGTAATTATAACACATTCCGGGTAAAACATTATATATTTCATATTCCGTTATATCCCCGCATAGTCAGAAAAGCGCAGTGCGTACCTGCCACTATAGCCGTACTGTAACGATAACCACGCCACATAATTAAAAAAATCTGTATATGTTTCGATGTCTTCATAGACATTCATAATTTGTCCGGTTGTACTTTTTACTTCAAAAATTTTGTCCATACCTGTCCTCCCACATATAATACTCATATTCCTTATTTTATTATAACATTATTTGTTATAGTTGCAATGGTGGTGCCTACTATATGCAAGGAATATCTAATCATACTTATCAGGATCTGATTCAGGATCTATCGTTCATCATCAGGAAAACCGAAGATAAGTGCAAATTTCATGTCATCAGAGTTGGAGCATCTACTAACCGTAATATGATCGGCGGCGGAGCGAATGAAGTACAAAATTTCACAGCATCTGCTTATTCTGTATGGTCTGACCGAACCTTCGGACCTTATTGGTTATTCTTTAAATTTTACATCGTCACCAGCCGGTACGCGATCTGCTCGGCGGTCATCATCTGTGCCTCTCTCTGGTGGCACGTAAAGATGATGATCTGCCCAGGGTAGGCCTTTTTCAGCCATTTTAAGGCTGTACGAAGCCGGTCTTCATCGTATAATACGAAGCTGTCATCGAAGATCAGCGGCATATAATCGCCCTCCGGCTGGATGAGCCTGGCGGCAGCGAGGCGCAGGGCCAGGTAGATCTGGTCCATGGTGCCGCTGGATACCTGCTCGACCGGAACCAGGCGGGTGCGGGTATTCATGAACACATTCAGGCTTTCATCCACGCTCATGCTGTCGTAGATGCCGCCGGTGATGCCGGAGATCAGCTCAGAGGCAGTTTTGTTCAGATAGAGTCCGAAGGAATCCCGGATGGTAGCGGAAAGGCCGGTCATGGTTTCCAGCGCCAGGTCAATGGCGGTGATCTCCTCCCGGATCCGGTCGTTTTCCGCCAGTACCTGCTTTAAGGACTCGGTCTGGTCCTTACAGTGAGCCAGGTGATCCAGCTTTTTCTCCAGCTCCCACTGAGCCTTCTGCTGGCGGGAAATCGCGTCATCGCAGCTGTTTTCCTTTTCCTGGAGGGCTGTGATCTCAGAAGCCTGTTCGCTGACAGACTGCTCGGAACGCTCTAAAACCTGGCTTAAGCGGATAAATTCCGCCATGCGGCTCTCAAACGCAGTCATGGCTTCCTCGGAAATGGAGGAATCGCCCAGATGGCGGGAGAAGATTTCCTGCAGAAGCTTTTCTGTCATGGCAAGCTCCTGCTTTAAGCTGCGGTTTTTCATAAAGAGGATAAGACCGACTGCAAAGAAGAGGACCGTGGCAGCGCTTAAGATGCAGATCATCCATACTGTGTAGCGGGCCACGCCGGTGGATACAGAGACCAGGGCGCCGGTTACAAAAAAGACCGGCTCAAAGGCCTGGGAGCTTAACACTCCAAGTCCTGCGGCACCGATGGCGGAAAGCACTGCAAGCACCATCATGATCACAGGAAGCACCACGCGTCCCCTGCGGGCCGTGGCGGCAGCCACATCTTTATAATGTGCATAAGCATTCCGGGCATTTTCCTGATATGCATGGATGGAGGCCTCATCGGTAAACTGTGCGCCATCCAGGGCCTGTCGGCCCTTTGCGATCTTCTGCAGCAGAGTTTCACGTTCGGCCTGCTTTTCAGAAAGCTGGTTCTTTACCTGAGAACGCAGATTCTGGTAGGTCTGAAGCTGATTCTCGTATTCCGGAGCGGAAATCTCTTTTTCGATATTTTTGATTTCGGTCAGCAGTGCGGTATATGTGCGGGCTGCTTCCGGGGTGAGCTGGCGCTCAAATTCCTTTCTCCGGTTCTTCAAATGGGTGGTGGCCCTGGTGATGTTCAAAGAAAGGTTGCCGGTGGTGTTCATGTTGGCAATGTAATTGCGCAGCTCGGTTACCATGCCGCCCTCCGTCACGCATTTGAGCTGGCCGATGCTGATGGTGTTGTTGTAAGCGGTCTCGGTGAGGCCGCCCAGCAGAAAGTCCAGAAAACCCTTGGTAGGCTCTACCTCCTTGCCTGCGGTTTCATTCACAATCACGAAAGACTTCTGATCCTTCTGAAAGTTCCGCTCCAGGCGGTAAATGACCCCATCCTTTTCCACCCGCATCTGCCCACCGTATACAGCCTTGTTCTGCCACGGCTCATATTTGCTGTAAAGATCCGTGCGGGCCGCCCGGCCGCGTCCACGCTCCAGGCCGAACAGCATGCAGCGGATGAAGGTGTGCAGCGTGGATTTTCCGGCTTCGTTCCTGCCGTAAACCACATTGAGGTCCTTGTCAAAAGAGACGGAAAGGTCATGGAATTTGCCGAATCCGTCAATATGTAAATCCAGTATCCGCATGCTTAGCTCCTCTCATCTGTCGTGCGCAGCAGAGCGTCGATCCCGTAATACAGCGCCTTTTTCTCAACCGGGCTTGGATCATCCTTCTGGAACGCCTGAATGTAAAAACCGATCATATCGCTGGGGTGCTCCGCAAACAGCCGGCAGAAATCGTACTGCGGCTCGGATTCATCTACTGCCTCTACGATCTGCAGGCGACGCTCCAGCGGCTCTAAGTCAAAGGTAATGTCCGGGTCACGCATTCCCCGGATGCGGAAGCGGTAAATGTGCTCCGGTCCGCGCTGTTTCACGGCATCGGTGATGCGGTCGCAGAGCTCCCCGTTGGTGGTGGCCGGTGTGACGTGGACCACCAGAGGAATGTACTGGGTCCGCGCTACCGGAACAAACTCCAGGGAGATGACCTGGCCGGAGGCAGGCTGGATCTCACCCACGACCATGCCGTGGGGACCGGTTTCTGTTTTATCAAGCGGCTCTAAGGAACCCGGATAAGCGTAAGAAAAGTCCGGTGCCAGCTCAGGCTTGTGGATATGGCCAAGTGCCGTATAGGAAAAACCGGTGCGTGCCAGGCTTCCCTTGTCCAGCGGAAGATGAGAAGCATCCCCGCCGTGGGCCAGCAGTACATGGATGCGGCCATCGTCCGGAGCCTTAATGCCGTTTAAGCGAGCCTCATTGATCTCTGCGGTGTGATAGGAGAAACCGTGTACCTCCAGGTTTAAGTCCCTGAAATAAACGGAGCTTAATTCCTCCGACATGAGGAAGGTGACATTGGGACACCAGGTAAAGCTCATGAGCGCAGAGCTGGGCCGGATACGGTCATGGTTTCCCGCAATGATCATGACCTGCACGCCGGGAATGGTAGAGAACAGGTAGTTGACCTCTTTTAAGTCCCGCAGGAGCGGCTGGCGGTGAAAAAGATCTCCGGAGATGAAGAGACAGTCCGCGTCCCGCAGTCTGGCCTGGCGGATCACTTCGGCAAAGCTGTCGCGGATGGCCTGGGCGCGCTCACGGCTCCAGGGCCGGTCACTGTCCGGATTCATGCCCCAGTGGACATCGGCAATGTGGATAAATTTCATAAGGCACTCCTTAAAATGCGATGCGGGTATGCCGGCAGTTCGTTCTGCACAGTATACCCGCATAGGTTTTTGCGAATCCGGAACGTGTCAGAGGCACGGTACGGATTGGATTATTTGATTTACAGCTCGCAGTTGCCTACGGTTCTCGGGAACGGGATCACGTCGCGGATGTTGCCCATGCCGGTTAAATACATGACGCAGCGCTCAAAGCCCAGACCGAAGCCGGAGTGGCGCGCAGAGCCGTATTTGCGAAGATCCAGATAGAACTGGTAATCCTCCTTCTTTAAGCCGAGCTCGTCCATGCGTGCGGTAAGCTTCTCTAAGTTATCCTCACGCTGGCTTCCGCCGATGATCTCACCAATGCCCGGTACCAGACAGTCGACTGCGGCAACAGTCTTTCCGTCCGGGTTCATCTTCATGTAGAAGGCCTTGATCTCCTTCGGGTAATCGGTAACGAATACCGGCTTTTTGAAGATCTGCTCGGTCAGGAAGCGCTCATGCTCAGTCTGAAGGTCGCAGCCCCAGGATACCTTGTAGTCGAACTGGTCGTTGTGCTCTTCCAGGATCTTAACGGCCTCGGTGTAGGTAACGCGGCCGAACTCGGAGTTCACAACATTGTTGAGGCGGTCTAACAGTCCCTTGTCGATGAAGCTGTTGAAGAAAGCCATCTCCTCCGGAGCATGCTCTAAAACGTAGCAGATGACATATTTTAACATGCCCTCGGCAACCTCCATGTTGTCGTCCAGATCAGCGAAGGCCATCTCCGGCTCGATCATCCAGAATTCGGCAGCGTGGCGGGTCGTGTTGGAATTCTCAGCGCGGAAGGTTGGTCCGAAGGTGTAGATGTTGCGGAATGCCATGGCGTAGGTTTCGCCGTTTAACTGACCGCTTACGGTTAAGTTGGTCGGTTTTGCAAAGAAATCTTTGGTGAAATCAACAGCACCGTCCTCAGTCTTCGGGATGTTGTTTAAATCCATAGTGGTTACCTGGAACATCTCACCGGCACCCTCGCAGTCACTTCCGGTGATGAGCGGAGTGTGAACATAAACGAAATCACGCTCCTGGAAATACTGATGGATTGCGTATGCGATCAGGGAACGTACGCGGAATACAGCCTGGAAGGTGTTGGTGCGCGGACGCAGATGTGTGATGGTACGCAGATATTCCAGGGTGTGGCGTTTTTTCTGCAGCGGGTAATCCGGAGCAGACGGACCCTCTACAGCAACCTCTGCAGCCTGGATCTCAAATGGCTGTTTTGCATCCGGGGTAGCAACCAGGGTACCCTTTACGATGATGGCAGCGCCTACGTTTAATTTGCTGATCTCGGCAAAGTTTGCCATGTTGTCATGATAAACGACCTGAAGGGTCTCAAAATAGGTTCCGTCGCTGACTACGATAAAGCCAAAGGCCTTGGAAGCACGCACGCTGCGCACCCAGCCGCCGATAGAAACCTCTTTATCCAGGTAAGCTTCCCGGTTTTTATACAGTTCTCTTACAGTAACTAAATCCATAATACTTCTCCTTTGATCTGCATTCTTTTCAATCTTTTAACAGAATATATTATTATTTGCATACTTAAACAAGATTATACTTCATTTTATAAGGTGATTCAAGAAAAATATCGAAATACGCGTATTTTCGGCTCTATCCGGAAACGGCAGTACAAAATCGGATAAATTGTGTTACCCAATTCTCAATATACCATATATTGACAAATGCAAAAAATACGCAAAAAGTGTCGGAAAATGTACAAAAATTATTGAAAATAATACAATTATTTGTTCACTTTCTCTGAAATGCGTGGTATAATAATAGGCACAAGAAAACTACAGCGAGGTGATAACGTGATTAAAAAAGAAATGATTGCCATGCTTTTGGCAGGGGGACAGGGCAGCCGCCTTGGAGTATTAACACAAAAAGTCGCAAAACCGGCAGTATCGTTTGGCGGCAAATACAGAATTATCGATTTTCCGCTCAGCAACTGTATCAATTCTGGCGTTGACACAGTTGGCGTTTTAACACAGTATCAGCCATTACGTCTGAACAGTCACATCGGAATTGGCATTCCGTGGGACTTGGACCGTAATGTCGGAGGAGTTACCATTCTTCCGCCGTACGAGCGAAGCAAGGGCAGTGACTGGTATACCGGTACTGCGAACGCCATTTATCAGAACCTGGAGTACATGGAAAGCTACAATCCGGACTACGTTCTGATTCTTTCCGGCGACCACATCTATAAGATGGATTATGAGGTTATGCTGGAATATCACAAAGCAAACAACGCAGATGTCACCATCGCATGTATGCCGGTTCCGATCGAAGAGGCAAGCCGCTTCGGTATCGTGATCACCGATGAGAATAACCGTATCACCGAGTTTGAGGAGAAGCCGGCAAATCCGCGCAGTAACCTGGCTTCCATGGGAATCTACATATTCAGCTGGAAGGCGCTGAAGGAAGCGCTCATTGCCATGTCGGAAGAGCCTGGCTGTGACTTTGGTAAGCATGTCATTCCGTACTGCCATGAGAAGCAGGAACGTATCTTTGCCTACGAGTACAACGGCTACTGGAAGGATGTCGGAACCCTCGGCTCCTACTGGGAGGCAAACATGGAGCTCATCGATATCATTCCGGAGTTCAACCTTTACGAGGAATACTGGAAGATTTATACCAAGAGCGATATCATCCCGCCGCAGTATGTGGCAGCAGATGCAGTCATCGACCGGAGCATCATCGGTGAGGGTACCGAGGTGCATGGAACCATTACCAATTCGGTCATTGGCGCGGGCGTTACCATTGAGCCGGGAGCAGAGGTACACGATTCCATCATCATGCGCGACTGCCATATCAAAGCAGGCGCAAAGGTAAACAAAGCGATCGTGGCAGAAGATACCACAGTGGGCGAGGGCTCCGAGCTTGGTGTGGGCGAGTACGCACCGAGCAAATACGATCCGAAGGTTTACCAGTTCGACCTGGTTACCATTGGTGAGCACAGCGTGATCCCGGATCATGTAAAGATCGGTAAGAACACCGCAATTTCCGGCGTCACCACTCCGGAGGACTATACCGACGGAGCACTGGCAAGCGGAGACTACATTATAAAGGCAGGTGGCGTACGATGAAAGCGATTGGTATTGTATTAGCAGGCGGAAACAGTAAGAGAATGCGGGAATTATCCAACAAGCGCGCGATTTCCGCAATGCCGGTTGCAGGCAGCTACCGCAGCATTGACTTTGCGCTCAGCAACATGAGCAACTCCCATATCCAGAACGTGGCGGTATTTACCCAGTACAACTCCCGTTCCTTAAACGAGCATTTAAGCTCCTCCAAGTGGTGGGATTTCGGAAGAAAACAGGGCGGACTTTATGTATTCACCCCGACCATCACCGCAGAGAACAGTGACTGGTACCGCGGCACCGCAGATGCCCTTTATCAGAATCTCACCTTTTTAAAGAACAGCCATGAGCCATATGTGGTCATTGCTGCCGGCGACGGTATCTACAAGCTGGACTACAACAAGGTTCTGGAATATCACATTGAAAAGAAGGCAGACATTACCGTAGTCTGCAAGGATATGCCGGAGACAGAGGATATCACCCGCTTTGGCCAGGTGAAGTTAAACGATGACGGCCGCATCATCGACTTCGACGAGAAGCCTATGGTTTCCACCTCCAGCACCATTTCCTGCGGTATTTATGTGATCCGCAGACGCCAGCTGATCGAGCTCATTGAGCGCTGCGCGGCAGAAGACCGCGTAGACTTTGTCCGCGATATCCTGGTGCGTTACAAAAACTTAAAACGTATCTATGCATACAAGCTGAATTCCTACTGGAGCAATATCGCTTCTGTAGAGTCCTACTACAAGACCAATATGGACTTCTTAAAGCCGGAGGTACGCAACTATTTCTTCAAGGAATATCCGGATGTATACTCCAAGGTGGATGACCTTCCGCCGGCAAAATACAATCCGGGCGCACTGGTGAAGAACAGCCTGATTTCCAGCGGATCTATCATCAACGGAACCGTAGAAAACTCCATTCTCTTCAAGAAAGCATATGTTGGAAACAACTGCGTGATCAAGAATTCCATCATCCTGAACGATGTTTATATTGGCGACAACACTGTTATCGAGAACTGCATCGTAGAGAGCCGCGATACCATCCGTGCCAACACGACCTATATCGGTACGCCGGATGATATTAAGATCGTTATCGAGAAAAACGAGCGCTATACCCTGTAATGGGTCCGGCAGGACAGCCGGCAGGGCGGCATCGTTTCGACATCATGAAAACAGGCAGAGCTGACCGGGACAGGCCTTCGGGCTTTTCCCGGACGGCTTCATCAAAACGGGGGAGGGGTTCCACATGCAGATAACAGATGTGAGAGTGAGGAAAATCGAAAAAGAAGGGAAAATGAAAGCAATCGTTTCCATTACCATAGATAACGAATTTGTTGTCCATGATATCAAAGTCATTGAAGGTGAGAAGGGATTGTTTATCGCTATGCCGAGCCGCAAGGCAGCAGATGGCGAGTACCGTGATATCGCACATCCGATCAATTCGGGAACCCGCGATATGATCCAGTCTGTGATCCTTGAAAAGTACGCGACAGCGGCACTGGAGGAGCAGCAGGAAGAGCTGGCATAAATAACGTCTGCAAATAACGCACAAATATATAAAAAGTCAGAAAGGCACTCGCGGGATATCATCTCTGCGGGTGTTTTTTTGTATGATAGGAAATTGCGTCCCCAAGTCACATTCTTTTTCACCTGAAAAAAGACCAATTCTGCCGAAGTTTGACCGATTGGGGCGAAGTACTTGCATCCGGAACTTTTACTTGTTATAGTGAGTACAAAGGGAGGCGTGCGTTATGAAAAAGGAAAAAGTGCATGATAATGCGATAAAAAATATAACGGAAACAGGAGCTTTAAAAATGGGGGAAATAACAGAAGCAAAACGGGCAGAAGTATCCGAAAAGAACTTACAGTATGATCCGAATGTCATTTACATACAGATGCTTGGAGGATTCAGCATGACCTATCAGGGGCAGCCGCTTCTTCTGGGAAAGAGTCTCAGCAGTAAGATGCTGCACCTTTTGATGCTTCTCATCTACAGCCGCGGAGAAGGCATCCGGAGAACCCAGTTGCTGGAGCAGCTCTACGGGGACAGCGACATAGAGCAGGCAGCCAATTCCCTGCGTGCCATGATCTTCCGACTGAGAAAAAGCCTGGTGGCAGCCGGTCTTCCCGATGGCGAGTATATTTCCACCAAAGGCGGCATATACATGTGGGCAGCGGAGCATGTAGATGTGGAGCTTGATGTAGAGGTGTTCCAGAAGCAGGTCATGGCAGCACTGGAAGAAAAAGAACCTTTGAAAGAGGTAGAGCTCCTGGAGGAGGCATGCAGGATCTATAAAGGCGAATTTCTTCCGTTGATGATCGCGGATGACTGGGTGGCAGCTGCGAACTGGAAGTATCAGGAGCTTTACTTTAAGGTGCTGAGAGAGCTGAGCAGGCTTTTGAAAAAGCAGAACCGCTATGCAGAGCTGCTTCCGTATTGTGAGCAGGCACTCAGCCGCTACCCCTACGAGGAATGGCAGCTGGTCAAGCTGGAGTGTCTGACGGCCATGAAGGAATATAAGCTGGCTGTGGAGTATTATGAGCAGATCGCCAAGGAATCCCAGCAGGAATACGGCATCCGCATGTCGGAGGAGATGATGGAGCATTACCGGGCAATCCGCAATATGATCCAGTACGAGATGAATAATATAGAAGAAATCCAGCAGCACCTGAGACCGGATCCCAATGTGTTCGGCGCAACCCGGTGCGATTACCTGACCTTCATTGATATTTACCGGTATATCGTCTGGGTGCTGGGACGGGAAGATACCAGGGCACATCTGGTGCTCTTTACCCTGCTTGACCGGGACGGCGAGCCTCTGGAATCCTCCGAGCAGCTGGAGGAGGTACGACAGAGACTGGAACGCTCCATTATCCGCTCGGTGCGCAGATCAGATCTGTACACCCGCTACGGCAAGAACCAGTTCCTGGTGCTGGTCACCAGCACAGACCAGGACGGCTGCAAGATTGCGGCAGACCGTGTATGCAGGAACTTCCGGGCGGTGAACCGGCGCCGGAAAATCGATGTATATTACGCATGCAGACCGGCACTGGCAGTGAGTGGAGACAGCCTGAAAAGAAATATGGGAAAGAACGTCAAGGAGCTGGAAATTGCGGAAGGATCAGAAAAAATTAAGGAAAAATATGGAAAATAACAGTTCTTGTAACGCTTAAAAGAGTATACTGAAGATGACAATGAAACAGTTGTCTGAAAAACGTTATCCTTACATTTAGATAGCAAAAAATAAAGGGAAAAGGAGAGAGAAGTATGAAGGGACTCGAAGCGAAAACACTGGGCCTGAGAAAAGTCATCAGGCACGAGTATAAACGCATCGTGGCGTTTATGCTGACGGTAGCCATGGTTGTGACCAACTTTGGCACCAACCTGACCGTGGCGTTCGCGGCAGGCGAAGAAGAAAGCTCTCTGTTCCTGCTTAACAGCAGCGAACTTGAGGATGCGATCAGCGCAGCTCTGGAAAGTGGAGATGTGTTCGATTTTTCATCCCTGGAGCTGAAAGCAAAACAAAAGAGCCTTAAGACTTCCTATGAAAAGCTGATAGGAAGCAAGGCCGGAAAGGTGTATCAGCTCGATGTAGATATCGACAGCAGTTATGCAACAGAGCATACAGATCTGCAGGTATTCTACAACGCAGGTACCGACGATGTGGTATTTCTGTTCATCAACGAGAGCGACATGGCAGTAACCTTCCGCGCAAACGTAAGCGGATATGAAACTGCACGTGTCACCGTAAATCCGAATACCACCAACATCGAAGATGCAGAGGGCGTGGAGAACGCGGAAGACTACAGCGGCACCACCATGGTGGACGATGAAAAGAAGCCGCAGGCAGAGGTTGTAAAACCGGAAGGCGAGACCTCTGAATCCGAGAGCGCTTCTGACGAAACCGAAGCAGCCGAGACCGAAGCAGACGTAACCGAGAGCGAGAACGCTTCCGAGAACGGAGAGGCAGAGGAGACCACCGGCGCAGAGGAAGCTGCTGAGACAGAAACCTCCGAAGCAGCCGAGACCGAAGTAGAGACTGAGCCGGAAACTGAGACAGAGGCACCGGCAGCAGAAGAGGCTGAGGAAGAAATTGAGCTTACTCCGGAAGAGGGAAGCGCAAGCGCATCCATCTCCGCAAAGAAGGTATTCCGTGTAAGTACCAGCGCAGAAGCGGCAGGGGAAGCTCCGGCAGCAGACGCTGAGGAAGAGACCGAAGCAGAGGAGCCGGAAAAAGAAACAGAGGCTCCTGTAGAGACTACTGCAGAAGAAACCGTTGCTGATGACAGCACGGAGGAAACCATTGCAGACGAGACTCAGGCAGACGAGACCACCGCAGTCGATGAGACAGACGGCGAGCTCACCGAAGAGACTGAGGCTCCGACCGAAGACGTTACCGCTCCGGATGAAACAACCGGAGAACAGCCGGCAGGCAACGGCGGCAGCGAGAATATTGGTTTTGACAACGACGAGCAGTTCCTGGAGGATGACTCCATTGAACTGGCAGGCGAGCTGAATGGTAAGGCATACAACACCGTAACCATCTGGGGCAACGCAAACGCAAGAGCGTATGTGGTAAAGGCCGAGGACCTGACCGGTGAGGCAGCAGTAGAGGGGCAGTACAGTGTAGATTACTCCGTAGATCCGGTAGGCGCAGCAACGATCAAAGGCGCACACACCGTAAACGAAGGCGAGACCCTGTACTTTGCAGTAGACCCGCAGGTAGGCTACGAGATCACCGAAGTAACCGCCAACGGCGAACCTCTGGAAGAGGCAGACGCAGCAGATGTGGCAAGCGCATCCGATCTGGAGCAGCATGAGCATGTCTATGCAGTAGAAGCCGTTACCGAAGATCTGGAGATCGTGGCAAGCCTGGAAGAAACCGTGGGCGTGGCACATCCGGAATTCAGCGCATCCTATGTGAGCAGCGAAGGCGTGACCATCAGCCTGCACGCAGAGGAAGGCATTCTTCCGGAAGGCACCGAGCTTTCCGTAACCGAAGTAACCGACGCTCTGGGCGATACCATCAAAGAGAAGATGGACAGCGAGGCCGAGGGCACAACCGTTCACAGCGTATTAGCATACGATATCAATCTCCTTTATAATGGGAAGAAACTCAGCAACAGCTGGTCCGAGAGCGGCTATGTAGACGTAACCTTTACCGGTGCTCCGATCCAGGAAATGACCGAGGCTTCCGATAAGGTCGAGATCGTAGCAGTAGACGATACCAGCAAGACCCAGCTGAGCGCAGAGAATGCAGCAGAGGCTGAGGCAGGCGAGCTGAAGCTTGAGACCGTCAGTGAGCAGAACGTAGAGAATGCTGCTGTAGAGGAAGTCGGATTCAAGGCAGAGCACTTTACGATTTATGCGGTGACGGGATCTGGTTGGAGTGCGCAATCGCAGAAACTTCAAGATATGCATGTTCCGTTTAACGCTACGAAAACCATTTATTCTGATAAGGACAGTTATGATTCACAGTATTATTGGGAATCATCAGACACAAGCATTCTTACTGTGTCGGATAATAGTAGGGGATTGGTAAGGAGCACATATCGTAATCAAACTACATTAACTACAAAAAATAAAGCAGGTTTAGTATGTGTATTCTTGAAGAATGCAGATGGTAAGGTTATTGATAGTGCGTCCATATGGGTGCCCAATAAAACCACTACCTATGAAAACGCAGCATTTTATTATCTTCTTGATCCAACGAAGGATGCAAACTCTAATGATACAGGAAACTGGGGCGAATGTTTTGGTGTTGGAACAATCGATATTACAAATGCAAATTGGACAAATAATAAAAATGAGTTCAATACGGCAAATCGAGTTAAGAGTTGGCCGAGCGGAAAGGGTGAATTTACAAACGGTAAATTTAAGCTTACTAAAGAGAATGCTGAGTGGAATCAGATCTTTAATAATTTTAAAGCTTCTGTGGAAACAGAATTAGGCATTGAAAAGTTGATACCGAATGATGTTGAAGCAATTTACCTTACACCAGCTAAGATTTCAAAGGACAATAGTACTGATCCAGATAAACATGTGGATTGTAATGTTGAAATCGAAGCCAAAAATGTAGTAACTGTAACTGTGAAGTTACAGGATGCAGGTGCACCTACATTCCAAATTCCGGATGCTGACAAGGGATATAATTTAATAAAGGGTAACAATGCTAAAGCCCTTAAGGGTATATATCCTGCTGAGAAAGAAGTTGATGGAAAGAAGTACAAGTTTGTTGGATGGTACACAAATGAAAATCTGAGTGGAACGAAATACAGTGCCAGCGATATTCCAAACTATGAGGTTAATGAGAATACCACATTTTATGCGAAGTATGTCTCGGAACTTAAGGTGAATTATGATTTAAATGGTGGCGATTGGGGCAATGTCGCTAAACAGTATTCTGCTTTTGCAGGTGATACGGTTACTGTAGTAAGTACTGTACCAACACGCCAGGGATATGAATTTGCTGGATGGTATGATTCAGTAGAAACTTCCAAGAAGTACGGAAGTACATTTGAAATGCCAAATCATGATGTGACTTTAGTAGCTCGTTGGACGGAAAAAACATTACATGCTGGTTACAATTTAGTATTGAAAGAAGCTAGCTGGGATGGAGCAACACCGGAACATCTGATTGAAAATGGTAAAACTGATGGCGGTGCTCAGAAGTACAGATATGATTATGGATTTAAGAAAGGTGATACCTTTACAGTAACTAGCAATGAGCCAAAGGCAGATGGTTATAAGTTTATTGGCTGGTTTGATAAAAAGGGAAACAATAAAAAGGTGTTGTATACCAGGCTAATGATGTGGTAACGCATCTTGGAAATGAAGAACATACGCTTGATGCATTGTGGGTTGGCATTGGTGCAAAAGATGTTACACAGCAGTATGATGGTAAGAATTATTCTATTACGGCATCTTGTGAGTACAATCGTGGAACTTTAGCTGATGAGTATGTGGAAATGCTGGAAAAGCAAAATTTATGTACGATTGGAAACATGTCATATGAGTATTATGATGGCCATCAGTGGAGCAATCCGGCTTCTGAAAATCCTAAGTTCAAAGATGTAGGAACATACGTAGTGAAGGTTACTTGTCCTGCCACTGCTGGTGGAAAGATGGTGTTATTGACAAAGACTGCTACAGTAACGATTACTCCTGCACCGGTTACAATAACTGCAGAAAGCCATGAATTTACATATACAGGATCAGCGCAGACCTGGAATAAGTACACTGTTAATGGCGTGATTTCTGGTGAAAAGATTACTGCAGATACAGTAGGAAGCATTACTTATCCGCAGGAGAGTCCTGTAGAGAATCGTGTTGATGAAAGCAGTGTTGCTGCTGGAAATGATAAAACAAAACTTACAAACTATACGATTGCTTATGTATCTGGCGAATTGACAATGAAATATGGTACTCCGATTGTTCTGCATATAGAGGCTAATAGTGCTAAAAAAGTCTATGATAGCGAGGCATTAAAAGCAGATGGTTATACACTTACAATCGGAAATGATAGAACAAAGCATGCGGTAGGTGCAGACGGAAAGTATACGTTTGGTAATGGCGATGTCCTTCAGGTAATTATTGCCGGAAGCGCGACGGATGTATCAGATACGCAAGATGGAAACAATAGAGTTCATCAGTATATGGTTAAGCATGGTAACAATGATGTTACGGATGCATATAGCATAACTACAAAAAATGGAAAGCTGACAATCACTCCGAAGAAAGTAACCATTACAGCTAAAAACGCTAACTTCAAGTATGACGGTAAAGCTCACAGCAATCAGAATTATGATGTAGACGGATTAGTGGGGACTGATACGATTGCTGCAACCGTAGAAGGAAGTATCACATATCCGAGCCAGAGCCCTGTATCGAACACAGTAACAAGCCATAGCTTCACCAAGGGAAATGCGAACAACTACGATGTATCATATAAAGCAGGAACCCTGACAATGAGCTATGACACAGCAGTTGAACTGAAGATTGTAGCCGACAGTGATAAGAAGCCGTATGACGGAATCGCATTGACCAGGAACAGCTACAAGCTGTATATCGGTGGTTCTGAGACCGCTGAGACTCTGAAGGCGGATGGAACTTATGAGTTTAGCAATGGTGATGTACTTACTGTAACAATCGAGGGAAGTGCAACGAATGTAGCTGATACAAAGGACGGCAACAATGTTGTTAAATCCTATACGATTAAGCACGGAGCTGAGAATGTAAGCGGAGCTTATACAGTAGAAAAGGTAAATGGAAAGCTGGCAATCACTCCGAAGCAGGTAACCATCACAGCTAAAAATGATAACTTTAAGTATGATGGAAAAGTTCATAGTAATCCGGGTTACGATGTAGACGGATTAGTAGGAACTGATAAGCTTACTGCAACCGTAGCGGGAAGTATTACCTACCCAAGCCAGAGCCCGGTGCAGAACACGGTAACGGGCCATGAGTTTACCAGTGGAGATGAGAAAAACTATACAGTAGAGTATAAAGCTGGCAAACTGACAATGAGCTATGACACAGCGGTTGAACTGAAAATCGTAGCTGACAGTGCTGATAAGCCGTATGACGGAACCGCATTGACCAGAAACAGCTATAAGCTGTACATTGGAGGTTCTGAGACCGCTGAGACTCTGAAGGCGGATGGAACTTATGAGTTTAGAAATGGTGATGTACTTACTGTAACAATCGAGGGAAGTGCAACGAATGTAGCTGATA
>OGFR01000965.1_pt1 | contig 16157 bp, 20 predicted proteins | sample 1571001 | NCBI WGS metagenome assembly OGFR01 (sample SAMEA2582064, study PRJEB24529) | metagenome | biome: Human gut stool | place: China | collected 2011 | reverse complement strand
TTAGCACTTTACTCTACTAAAGTGCATATATTCAAAAAATTATTTGACAATTTACAGAAATAGTGCTATACTAAACTTATACGAAGGGAGGTGGCATTGCAATGAGATTGCCGGGAGTAATATGCAAATGTGGGAGCGAAGATATTTTCGCATCGCAAAGCAAGCAACACATAAAACTAATATGCGCAAAATGCGGACGTTACATTAAATTCGCAAACAAGAATGAAAAGAATCTAATGCAAGAAATACTACAAAGAAATCCATTTAATGAAAACATAAAATAAGGAGGAACAAACAATGAAACTAAACCAAATTTGTCCACGCTGTCACCACAATGAATTCGACGTAGAGCCATCCAACTTCATAGGCTTTAAAGTAACTTGTTCCATCTGTGGGAAGCGTCTCTCGCAGTTTGGGAAAACATGGGCTTTATCTAAAGAAATAACTATGAGATTAGCAGGTATGGACTTACCAATTACAGTACATTCAGAAGATACATTTTTCAATGAAAAGGAGAATTAATAATGAAAATACATAGAAAACAATTTCAAGAATTAATGTTATTGGCTACAGGATTTCGAATCAGCTTAGATTTTGAAGGTTATTATATCTTAAATTACAGTGGTTTACATTTATATCGCTGTAGTGAAACAATCATTCTAATGAATAATGGCAATACAAGCGATACTGTGAAAATTGAATTTATAGAAGATATGGAAATTATTTTTGATAATGAAGAAGAATTAATAAGATTTTTCTCTCTTTTAATGGATGAAAAAATATCAACATGGCATTACAAGAATTTTCTAGGAAATATTTACTCAATATTGCATATAGGAATCGGGACATATCAACTTGTATCTAATACGCTTATTGTGAAATGCATAATGGAGGTAGAATAAATGAAAATTTCAAAGAAAAACTTAATGGCATTTGTGAAAAATCATGCATATGGAGAAGAAGTACTTGGTAAGGGAACCACTAGGTCACAAACAATAAATTCATTTGTTGTGGAATTTATGTTCGGTGAGAGAGTTGGTGAAATAAGGATGTTATACCAAGATGCATGTACAGTAATATCGTTAGAATTAATTTCTGATGACTCATTAGCAGTTTTTGAAAGCTTAGAAGAATTTAATGATTTTATTAGTATATTCTTTTCTGTTAAACGATCTAAGGGTGACCATTTAGATATGATTGATTTTTTTGAAAATGATATTATTGTAGATCAGATTGTTATTAATCCAAGCGATTGCAAGATGCTAATTACAATGAAGTATGGTATAATAACCGAATCTTTCATATTGTATAAATAAGAGAGGTGTATATTATGCCGAAGAAACCTAAAACATACGACTTTGAGGAAATCATGTCTTTGACAGACGAACAAAAAAGACAGGTAATACCTCAGCTAGCATCTGTAGCGAATCAACGTCTTAGAGAGTTAGAAAAGCAAGGGGAAACAAGATGGGCTTATGTGCGAGCGGCAAAAGACCTCGCTCTTCCAAAAGGGGCAACTCCTCGTTTTTCTTATTCAACAACGAAGCTGAAACGGAAAGCAGCCTTAGATAACTACTTATCAAGTATTCTTCGTTTTCTAAATTCAGAAAGCTCAACAGTAACAGGAATACGAGCGATCAATAAAAGGCGAGTAGAAGCATTTAAAGAAAAAGGTTATACTATAAAAGATGAGGCTTTATTTATTGACTTTTTAAAAAGCGGAATATTTACAACTTTAGCGAATGTAGCGGCTTCTGAATTCATTTTGGAGGACATAGATTTAGCTATGGAGCAAGGATATACACTAGACGAAATCATGACAGGTTATCAAGCGTTCATAGATAGAGATTTATCTTTGCAAGGCATGCAAGCAGTTAGGCGATCCTATCGAAGAAGTTCCAAACGAAGGAAGGACAGAAGAAATAGGCAATAAAGGCGGTAAAAAAAATGCGAAAATTATTAGTTGACACAATACAAGGGAAAAAAGAAGAAACAGTATTCAACTTAAATGATTTTCCATTTAAACATTTAGATACGTGTGATTTATGCAAAAAAGGAACTCATAGAAAATACTATAACGTACCATCTGCATTTGACATTGAAACGACAAATGTAGATGGCGTAAAAAACGCAAAAGGAGAATATATCGTTTCTCCTTTTGCTTTCATGTATCATTGGCAATTTTGTCTTGATATATTTGTAATTTTCGGCAGAACATGGGAAGAGTTCACTGAATTTTTTGACAAATTGTCCGAAGAATGTGGGGGGTTTACGTTATGTGTCTATGTACATAATCTTGCGTTTGAATATCAATTCATAAAAGACTTTATAGAAATTGAGAACATGTTCGCAAAGGCAAAGCGTCGACCCATGAAATTTACTTCCCACAAAGGGGCTATTGAATGGCGTTGTTCCTATTTTTTAAGTAACATGTCATTAGCTAAGTTTTGTGAATCATCGGAGCTCTGTATTCACTATAAATTACTAGGCCAGTTTGATTATAATAAAATACGAACGCCCTTCACGTCTCTCAACGAAACGGAAGAGGGATATTGTTTCAATGACGTATATGGGCTTTGCGAAGATATACGTACATTATTAAAAGAAGATACAATAGCCACAATTCCATTAACTTCTACCGGGTATGTAAGGCGGGAAGTAAGGGAAGCAATGAAAAAGAATCCTGAAAATAGGGTGATCTTTGAAAAAACGGCTCTGAATGAGGAACAATACAATATGTGCAAGGAAGCTTTTCGGGGAGGCGACACACACGCCAACAGAATGTATGCAGGCAAAATTTTATTAAATATTGATTCCTATGACATGACATCTGCTTACCCAAGTTCTATGGAATTAGATTTATACCCTATGTCTAAATTTGTGAAAGTAGAGCCAAAGAATGACGAAGAGTTTTATAAAATGCTTGATAAATACGCATGTTTAATGCGTGTCAATTTTTTCAACATAGAATGTCAGCATTGTGCCCCATCTCCATATATACCGATAGCAAAGTGTAATAAATTTAGAAAGCCCAAAAATGATAATGGGCGTGTACTAAAAGCGGATTATTTGAATATAACATTAACAGAGTTAGATTTCGAAATAATAGAAAATATGTATGAGTATGAATCATTTTCTATAGAAAGGATGTACATAGCGAAAAAAGACCATCTTCCATATGAGCTAAGGAAAGTTACGTTTGAATATTTTAAAATGAAAACAGAATTAAAAGGCGTAGAGGGGCAAGAATATTTTTACATGAAAAGTAAAAATAGAATTAATTCTATCTTTGGAATGATGGTAACTGCAATTGATCATGCTGAAATTGAAACAGACGGGCATGAATGGACAGAGCGTAGTTGCGACATCAAGAAAGCATTAGAGGACTATTATAAAGCACCAAATTCATTTCTTCCATACCAATGGGGGGTATGGGTTACTGCATACGCACGTTACCGTTTAAATAAAATGAGGGAGAAACAAAGGATAAGGACAGTCTATAATGATACGGATAGTTTAAAAGGGATCAATTACAACAAAGAAATATTTGACGAAGAAAATAAACTAATTATACAACAATGTAAAGAAAATGAGATTCCGTTATTTGCCTATAATAAAAAAGGCGAAATTCAATATATGATGGTATGGGATCATGACGCCCACTACGAACGTTTTAAAACATTAGGCGCTAAGAAATACGTATATGATGAGAGAAATAAAAAAGGGGAACTAGAATTTCACATCACAATATCAGGAGTAGACAAGAAAAAAGGAGCGGAAAGAATCGGATGCGTTGAGAATTTTGACGTAGCTCAGTTAAATAAAGAAAAAAACGCAATCGGGGTCATGCATGACATTGGGAGAAAGACATCTTATTATAATGAAGAAGAAGTTCATACAATGGAAATAAATGGCGAGCGTTTCACAACGGCAAGTAACATTGCCATGATAGATAGTACTTATGAGCTAGGAATAACCGATGAGTATTACAACGTATTAAAAAATTATTTTGATATTTCCGCAATTTGTTATTGACAAAATTAGAAACCCATGCTATATTATATATAGAAAGAAAAAAGGAGAGAACAATAATGAATAAAAAAATCAAAAACGTAGTAGAAACATTAAATGCTATTCTTAAAGAAAACATTGGAAAGAGTTTTTTAATATCAAGAGCAGGAACCACAATTAAATTTCATAATTTTGGTTACTATGTTATATTTTACAAAGGCGAAGTAGTTCTTTGCGATAATATGGGCGAATTAATAATGATGATTATATCAGAGCAAAATAAAGAAGAATTATTGATGATTAAAGCTGGTGATACAAATTATTTCGTTACAATAACAGATACAGAAAACGAAAGTATTTCAATTGCATTATAAGTCGAAACTTGGCGAGTGTGCTCGAACCTTTTAACCTAACCCAACGATTACCCCGTGATGCTCATTGTGTTTAGCCATGCACATATGAACTCCTTTCAAAAATCTCCACTCGCCAAGTCTACCGGAAACAGGCGATCCGGTACTGATGAGACAGCCTAAATAGAATTACATTTGTGTCAAGAAAAACAGGAAAGGAGGAAACAGAAATGAAAAGAAGTGATTATTATTTCACACGTTCCATTACAACTGGTTATGTTTATGGAATTTATCAAAAGATCGACGGCCAGCTCGTCAAAGAGGGAGACGTTACAACGTCTACTATGATTCGCTCAAACAAAACAATGGAGAGCGTCATCACAGAATACTTTAAATCCCTTGGAGAGATTTTAGAGGATGTAAAAAAATATGTATGCGTATTGGATCATACAAATACATCCGTATACGGAATCAAGACAGAAGAAGATTTCCTAAAAGTAGCAGAAAAAATCGAAGAATAAAAAAGGAGAGAACTAAACTATGTATAATGTAAATTTTGTAAGTGATGATATTGTATCAGCAATGGGATATGCTGTACCATTCAAAGAGATGGCAGGAAAAACGATTACAGCCGTAGGCGCTTGCATCATGGACGTAGACAACAATGAAATTACATTCATTAAAGGAGACGATGGCGAATACTACAGCGGATCATCTGAGCCAGTCCGCAAATCCATGAAAGCGCTGTTAAAAATGTTTACGGAAGAAATGGAAAATGGACTGAAAAAACCACAGGATTTCAAATATACAGTTGAATTCGATCAGGGCGGTTCAGGAACAAGAAAATATATCATTGCGAAATGCAAGAAGTGTTAATAAATAGAAAGAGGGAGTTTCACTCCCTCTTTAAAAAATAGAAAAGAGAGGTACTTTACATGACACATTTTTCTTTTATATCAACTTATATTGAGCCATTCATGGGAATTATTCTATTAGCAGTTTTACTATATGGTCTTGTCTTACTAGTGGAGCTGGTTTTTTATTTATCACTAGAAATACTGCAATTTATAATCAGGAGGGCGAAGCGTCATGCCAGACGTAAAAAGAAAAGAAGATTACATAGACGTAAGTAAATATTACGACTACGAGCGCATATTAAGTCAAAAAGATTCAGAAGGCCTTGTCCCATCCACATACATGATAGACACAAATAGAGGTGACGGGAAAACGACATCTTTTCTGATCGATGCTCTTCTACGCTTCTATAATAACTCATACGAAACGGTATATCTGTTCAGAGAAAAACAAGAATGTAAAATGGTTCCTTATATGTTCGAAGATGTGTTCAACACTTATCCAGAACTTTCAGGGGAGTTCAAGCGAGAGGAAATAGCTGATGGAATTATACAGCGTTATACATTAAATGGGAAGCCATTCGCTTTAGGTGTATGTTTAAAAGATGAGGATAAAATAAAAAGAATATCCGGCTTATTCTTTAACGCAACAAGAGCGATTTTCGAAGAGTTTCAGACAGAAAGCGGAAAATATCTAACTAATGAAGCTGTAAAACTCCAATCTATCTTTACATCTATGAACCGTGGAGGTGGGAAGCGAGACCGAAACATGAAACTAATCATGCTGGGAAACCACATTTCCTTATTAAATCCCCACTATGTTATGAGGGGAATTCATAAAAAATGGAACCCCAGCCAACGTTATTACAGGGGAAAAGGCTGGGTGACAGAAATACATTACAACCAGTCAGCGGCAGAAGAAATCCAGAATTCCGCTATGTTCCGTTCTTTCGTTGACGAGAACGGATCCAACCGTTACGGGAACATGATTTCCGGCGATAACTATTTATTTGAGGCGGGAACTTTTATTGAACAACCCGTCGGGCGTTCTCATTATTTATGTACATTAAAGCATAACAATGAATATTTTGGGGTATGGGAGTACTATCAGCAGGGAGTACTATACGTTTCACGGAAAACCGCTAAATACGATCAAGTTATCATTACATTCAACGCTGGCGACCATTCCACCAATACCATGATGTTAAACCGTTATTCCTTTCAATTCAAGCTATTTAAAAAAGCGTTTGAGGGAGGCTATCTCTATTTTGAGGATGACAGAAGTAAAATTGCTATTTTTGACATTTTGGGCTTGACGTTATACCAATAATATGCTATATTAATTATAGGAACAGAATCCATGCGATAGCGCAAAAATAAAAGACCGAGCCTTAAATGGAAGTCGTTAAGGGAGGGTGGTTCCTCTAGTCATGGAATAGTTCTCGAAACTGCCTGTTACGATACTTTCTCAAGAATGTATTGTAACAGGCTTTTTCTTTTATGCGCTATCAAAAAAACGCAAAGGAGGTGGCCTTTATGCTAGGAACTCTTCTTACCACATCTTCGGACGTTGAAATCATTCAGGGGCTTGTCGAGAATTTAGGCGTTCCAGTAGTTATCATTATTGCGATGGGTGCCTTTATCTGGTTTATGTACACGCAAAACCGGGAAGATCGCATCGACAGTGAAGAACGCTGGCAAGAACTATTACTAGATGAGCAAGAACGTCATCAAGAGGAAATGAAGCAGTTCACAGAAGCGCTGAACAATAACACGGTAGCGCTTACAAAACTTACTACACTATTAGGGGGTGAGAAAGATGAGCCTGAACGGAATTGACATTTCCCATCACCAAGGAGAAGCAGGAATGACCGTTTCCATTTTTGAAAAAATGTCTTTTGACTTTGCCATTATGAAAGCGACAGACGGAACAAGATTTGTAGACGCATGGTGCGACAAATATTATCAATCGGCAAAGAAAAGAGGAAAACTCCTTGGAGTATACCATTACGCAAATGGAACAAATGCGGAAAAAGAAGTCGATTATTTTCTCACGCACTGTAAAAACTATGTGGGAGAAGCGCTCATTGCCCTAGATTGGGAGAAATCCTATAACCAGTCATTCGATAATCCAAACTGGGCGAAACAATGGTTAGACATCTTCTATGAAAAAACAGGCATTCGCCCTCTCATCTACATGAGTGATAGCGTAACTGAGGCGCATAACTGGTCGGACGTAGCCAAAAATTATGGGCTATGGATTGCCCAATACCCCGACGATTCCATCGTCCATGGGTATCAATCAAATCCATGGCGTGACGGAGACGGCCAAGGAGCGTTCGCTATCACAGCGATACACCAATACACCGCATCCGGGCGCATATCCCCGTGGACAGGAAACCTAGACTTAGATATCGCCTATATGTCAAAAGAAGCATGGGGGAAATACGCAAAAGGAAACGGCACTTACAAGCCTGACAGCGCCGGAGGCGCTGGAAGCACTGGAGACAACTCCACTTCACTCGATTCCCTTGTAGGAAAAGAGATTACAGTAAAGGTCACAGGAGTGAAGTGAAGTCCAGTCCAGTGCTTTCCACACCACTCCACTACACATGCGGTTGAGTTAGCGAATGCGAGCGGAGCGAGTATGAGCTTACTAACCACGGTGCCGACATCCGGCGTAGCCGGATTAGGTACTGATTGCGGATTTCCTTGTAACTAGTAAACCAATATTTTCATAACTGCATTTGTCTACAAGTTCGTTCATATGTTCTTGACTTAGCGAGTGCGTAGCACGAGTTTAGTAAGAACGATACCGCTTTTCGGTATTAAAATTTATCTACAGGAGGTTTCGTACATGGCATGGATCGTAGCTGAATCAAGACCGCTGAATAGCGAAGAAATGAGGAATAACGCTCAAGAGCAAGCGAATTATATGATTAATTTCGGTTTTACTGCCAACGCAATCTCCGCTATTTTGGGAAATGAGCAATCAGAATCAACAATTAATCCCGGTAGATGGCAAAGCGACATTGTCGGAAATATGTCAGGCGGTTTCGGACTTGTTCAATGGACCCCGGCGACAAATATTATTAATTGGTTGACTGCCCGTGGACTGCCTAGGACAGACGGTAACGGACAATGTTTGTGGCTTGCTACGGAAAGCGGGAACGGCCAGTGGATTCCTACTGGCGCTTATCCGCTTTCTTGGGATGAGTTCAAGAACTCAAAGCAGTCCCCGGAATATTTGGCAAGGGCGTTTCTCTACAATTTTGAACGTCCTGCCGATCCGGCGGCCACAGCGGCGGCGAGAGCTAGACAAGCCCTAAACTGGTTCAATACTCTCGATTGGAGCGGGGCAGGGTGAATCTATACCGCTCGCCTCAGCTCTGAGGGAATAGAGGGTTCAAGATATTGGTACAGCTCTACAAACCCATTCTACCCTGACTATGGACTTCCGAACTGTACGTGTTACGCATGGGGACGATTTTGGGAGATTTCCGTACAATCCGGGGATGAGCATGTGCCGCATCTTCCTACTGGAAATGGCGGTGAATGGTGGGGCGCTGTTTCTGGATATGAAACAGGTCAGACGCCAGCGCTGGGAGCGGTTGCTTGTTTTGCAGAAGCAGGAAGCTTCGGTCATGTGGCAATCGTGGAACAAATTACGGAATGGGGATTTCGAAGTAGTAACTCAGGATATCCAAGCAGTTTTTTCTTTACAGATGAGCATAGAAAAGATAACGGCTATCTTGGAACATGGATGACAAATGGAAGATGGAGTTTTCAGGGATTTATTTATAATCCTTATGCCTGCCAATCTGTGACACCGCAACCGCCAGAAGATAGCGGAGGATCAAAGTTGTGGATGTATTGCGGGCGAGTTTTTTAGGGAGGTGAACATAATGGCAATTACAAAAGAACGACTGAATGAGATTTTTAATAAAATGACAGCAGATCAGGAGCTTACACCTGAGTACATGGATGAGCTGACAGCGTATCAAGCAGAGATTTTGGGAGATCCAGACGATCAGATTGATGATACTGAAATCAAAGAAGTTCGTGAACGTGTTTCCACATTGGAAAAAGAAAACAGCGATTTGAAAGCTGAAATTAGAAAACGGTTTTTCGCTGTAGCAGAGGACGCACAAGATGTAGACGGCGCAGAGGATACAGAGGAAGACGAAGAGGAAGAAACAGTGGATTATTTCACTGAGTAGAAGGAGGTATTATAAATGATTACTCAGCCATTAATGAAAGATGGAAGTACTGGCATTAAAAACTCACCTACGGCAATGGCGGCAATGGTGAATGATGTCATTGAAAAAAGTGACGTATTAAAAAACGCATTAGGCGACACGAGGGCAGACGGAGAAGACCCGTCTTCTCTTCGCCAGATTGGGCAGGTGCTTGACAGCTTGCCGAAGTATAGAAACGCCTTCCAAGTTGGCTTATGGAATATGGTAGGCATGATCCTTGTCAATAATATGTATTGGAAAAATGATGAGTGGGTTCGCAAAACGCTAAAAGGAACCTTGGAGGTGGGAGATTCTATCGAGGATATTTGGGTAGAAATTGCTACACCTGAGCAGTATGACGCAAATGGAGCGTCTACACTGACAGAGTTCAAGAAAGCGGATATTCTTTCCAGATTCCACGTTCTGAATTACCAGAAGAAATACCAGAGGACAGTAAGCCGGAAAGATTTTAGACAGGCTTTCTTTAGCTTCTCAGGGATTTATGATTTGGTAATGAGGATTGTAGACACCATGTACAACGGAGCTAGATGGGATTATTTCCTCGCCTGCAAATATCTTCTCGCACGTAAAATCAATGATGGCGTTATGAAAGTGGCTACCGTTGAGGATTTGACAGACACTGAAAATATTCAGAATTTTCTTATTCAGGTTCAGAGTGTATCAAACGATATGGAATTCCCGGACGAAGAAATGACAGAGGCAGGAAATATTAATTCTACAGCGAAAACAGACCAGCTATTTATTCCTAGAAATGACGTACAGGCAAAAGTAGGGGTGAAAGCTCTTGCGAATGCGTTTAATCTGGAATACGCTGAATACAGAGGCGTAGAATTAAAGATTAATAAATTCCAGTTTACGCCTACAGAAGAAAAGAGACTTGCGATTCTATTTGCGAATGATCCGGGATACGTTCCGCTGTCAGAAACGGAAAAAACAGCTCTTAATAGCGTATTCGCTGTACATCTTGACAAAGATTGGTTCTTCTGTATGAACTATCTGTTTGAGTTCTATGAATTCGAAGATCCATCTACACTAAAAGAAAACTTCTTCTTGCATGATTGGAAAGTGATTTCTTACAGCCCGTTTAGAAACGCTGTTGTTTATACAACACAATCTCCGACTATCACGAGTGTAACGGTTACTCCGGCTACTGCAAGCGTTGGAAAAGGCGCACAGTTGCAGTTATCCGCTGAGGTGGTAGCCACAGGCTTTGCAAGCAAGAAAGTTTCTTGGAATGTAGAGGGCGCAAATAGTGATGAAACTACAATTACACCAAATGGACTTTTAGTTGTGGGAAGCGATGAGACCGCCGCCAGTCTTACTGTAAAGGCAATTTCTCTCGCTAATTCTTCGAAGAGTGGTTCCGCAACAATTACTGTACCATCGGTATAAATTTATAAGCAAGGCTGGACTTTTCTTTCCAGCCTTGCAACAGTAAGGAGGAAACAACATGCCAATCGTAACGCCTACAAACCAATTAAAATTATTGCGTGGTGTGAGATTATCAGTAGATGATCGTTATACGATTTACTGGACTAGTAAAGCAGCGCAACAAAGTTATTTTTCCTCAAAGGCAGTTCATAGCGAAAATAATTTAACGTATTTATACGTTGGAGAAAACACGCTGGAAATTGATGGATGCTCAGAAGATTACACGGATGTAAACTATATCATGTTTCAGAATAGTCAGTTTGGTGATCGCTGGTACTATGCATACATTACGTCTATTGAGTTTGATTCCCCAGAAAGCGCTGTAGTAAAGTTTGAGCTTGATTATTGGCAGACATACTTCTTCGACTTGCAAAACAACGCTTGTATGGTGCTGAGAGAGCATGTAAGCGATGATGCGATAGGGGCGCATATTAAAGCAGAGCCTGTGGATACGGGTCTTCCTGTACTTAATAATGTGGTATACGGTGATGTGCTTCAAAACCCTGCTGTTATATTAGCAAGTACATTTGATCCAAGTTCGCCAAGTTTTGACGATGTAGATGGAGGGGTGTATGGAGGTATCTACTCAGGGACGAAATTAACTGCCTACAGGTTACAAGATGATAGTGACATTTTGGATTTGAATACAACATTAAAAGGAGCGGCGGCGAATAATAAAGCAAATGGAATTGTAGACTTATTTGTTTTCCCATACACATTCTTTTCAGATGAGAAATTGCCAGTCTCAAAAACAATAACATATGCGAAACGTTACGGCGATTTCGATGGCTACACCCCACATAATAATAAACTATATGTTTATCCTTATAATTACATGGTTTTGGCAACAACAAATGGAGTACAAAAAGAACTACGATTCGAGTTATTCGATGATTCGGCGTGTAAAATTCTAGTGTTTGGAACTCCGTACAATAATCCTCAACTTGTTGCTACGCCTATAAATTATAACACAAAATGGAAATCTACGGGAGAAAAAGCGAATATGACCGAATCGGTTGTATTAGAGGGCTTTCCGCATTGTTGCTATAATATTGATTCTTTCAAAGCTTATGTAGCTCAAAACGGCGGCGCTATGGCAATTAATATGTTATCAAACGCTGTTTCTATTGGAGCTGGAGCTTTAGGTGGAGCCGCAGGATTCGGCGCTGTCACAGCAGGATTGTCAGGAATGGCAGGAAATGTAAATAATTTACTTGTTGCCGCCAATAGAGCGCCTCAGCCTAGAGGAAGTACAAGCGGTGGAGCATTAGCGGCGTATAGGCTTCTTGATTTTATGATATATACATTAAAATGCCCGAGAGAATATGCAGAGAGTATAGATGAGTATTTTGATGTATATGGATATGAGGTAGATGAGGTAAAAGTACCTAATTTCACAGGGAGAGCAAATGTAAATTATGTAAAAGTGGCAAAGAGTACATTGACTGGATTCATTCCAAGCCAGTATTTGACGAAAATGAAATCGGATTTGGAAACTGGAATGTGGTTCTGGCAGAACGCTGAAAATGTAGGCAAGTTTAATTTAGCCAATGGTATCGTATGATGCTGTAGTATGGCGATATTACGCAATATAACAGGAGGTGAAGAAATGGGAAAGAAAAGAATACGAAAATCCGCTTGCGGTACGTCAAACGATATAGAGGCCATCATGCAAGAACTTACAGCTAGAACGGAAATATATTGGTTGAATAGGATGCTGAATATTATGGTTGCTCGTATCCAGTGGAATAACTTACCGAAAGAAATCGATGAGCGATATTTAGAGTGGATATTGAACACGGGAGGAATAGGCGTTGGATTCCGTTATGAAAGCGAATTGTGCTTTATGAAATCCGCTTTAGGAGGCGATTTCGATATCTATAATGTTCCTAAAATGCGAGAGGCTTATGCGGTTGAGGGTGTGCACGTTGAATTAGACGAGACAAATAGTGTTATCTGTTTTAATAATTTAACGAGAAGCAATAATATGAATGAGTTGTTCATGTTTTCCGACCGTATGAGAAACATGAATATGATTAGAGATATGAATATTGACCTACAGAGAATGAGCGGTATTATTTATTGCGACGAAACACAACGCTTAAGTATTCTAAATTGGCTGAAAAATATGTGGAATTATGTCCCATTTACAGTAGGAAGAGGCAAGACAAGAATGGATGATCGAATGAGAATTGAATCCATTAGACCTGATATTCCTATTGTGTTCGACAAACTGACAGATGTGCAAAAGAGTGTATGGAATGAGTTTTTGACTTGGGCTGGAATCAATAATAATAATATTGACAAGCGTGAGCGTGTAAGCAATTCAGAAGTACTGGCTAATAATGAAGAAATCATCATAGCGAGAGAAAGCGCTTTGATTCCTAGAAGGCAATTCGCTGAAAAGTTTAATGATATGTTTGGAACAAATATTGAACCAATGTGGAGATGCACTATAAATCTGAGTGATATTTTCTTAAATGGTGAAAAAGGAGGTGGGATATATGGCTTTAGCGACTCAGACGATTCACGATCTCAGGAAGAAAGGATGGGACTTCGGTCTGAAAGATTATCCGATCTGGAATGAGGAATATAGAGATACTTTAAACGCAAAGCTGTTAAATGAGTATGAGTTTGAGGAAATCGGACAGGAAACGCCGGATATGTTCACTTTCTATTTGAATAGAGCGATGGCTAAAATTATGCCTTATTACGTTCAGTTATACCAGACCACAACATTACAATTAGATATATTGAATCAATATGATTTTAAGGAAGAAGAGGATAGTAACTATACTGATACGAAAGAAATTAAAGATAACATTGATAAACAAACCAGCAATGATATACATTCCCAGTCAACGGCTAATGTAACATCAAGTGGAACTGATACAAGCATTACAAGCAGACCGCCGCAAAGCCAAATTAATATTGGGAATATCAAAAGTGGAGTATACGCCAGGGATGGTAGTTTTGGAGAAAGCGAGAGTAGAAATGATACAACAGATACATCAACAACGACAAATGGAGGAACGGAAATCCAAGACAATACTAGAAATGATAAAGGATCTGGGTTTGAACACAAAGGCAGAACTAAAACCGGACGTGATAAGCCCGTGGCTGAACTTATTCAGCAAGCAAGAGAAACGCTGATTAATATTGATAGAGAGATTATCGAAAATGAAGAAATCAGTAAGTTGTTTTATATGTGGTATATTTAAGACCTATTAACATAATGGAGGTGTATATATGTCTTGTCTCAATAATTATAACTTGGATGTGATACTCAACCAACTGAACTGCTGGTGTCTGCAATGGAGGGGTAAGATTGCGACTGTATTTCCAAGTGGAATGACCCAAATTGAACAAATTCAAGAACTTTTCACGGCTGTTAAAAATTGCTGTGAGGCGCAAGTTGAGGTTATGGAAAAGTTCTGTGAATTATACAAATTTGTGCATGACTTTTTTGACAATTTGGATTTACAGGAGGAAGTAAATAACTGGCTTGAACAAGCGTTAGAAGATGGGAGATTAGGAAATATATTGCAAAAAATTGTATATTCTCCAATTAATGTAAAGCAAGCCGGAGCGGTTCCAGATACAGGAGAGGATTTAACTGAAAAATTAAATACTATTCTAATAGCTCATCCAGATGGAGAATTTTACTTCCCAGACGGAACTTATATTTTAAACGGAACAATTAATATTGATAGTAATGTAACATTTATATTAGAAGAAAATGCTATTATTTCCACTCCGGGAAATGATTTATTTACTTTTACACTATTAAATAAATCGTTTAAAATGATGGGAGGGCAGATACAAGCTGGTACATTAGATAACTTTAATAAGAAAGCTCTGACAGGAAATGTATTTAATTCTGGTCTGTTTTCATTTACAAATTGTAAAGATGTATTCATTTCTCATGTAACAAATAATTTTAATACAACAGGAAATACTTTTAAATTTACAGACTGTGAAAATGTTAAAATAAAACAATTCGAGGGATATAAATGTCTTTATGCATGTATTATATTTTACGATGGATGCAAAAACGTTTCTGTCGAAAACTCTATATTCAAAGAAATCAAACGAAGCACGGAACAACAGTATTGTTATCCAGTCGCATCAGGATTTTCGACGTATTCGCAAGAAATATCGGCAATAGAAAATTATGTAATAGATAATTGTGAATTTGACGATTGCGATTGGGAAGGTTGTGACTGTCATGGAGGAAAGAATATTCGATTTTCTAATTTAAAAATGCATAATTGCAATAGATTTGTTACTATTTATTCTGATAACAGACCGCAATTAAAAGATTATAATTTTGAAAATGCTATCATTGAAAATTGTTATTTTGTAAATGATACGGACTATGAACCCCCTACACCAGACGCATCTATCTATTGTAATGGAAGATATAACAGATACTTCACAAATATGTTATTTAAAAACATATATTTAGAAAATCCTGTATGCTATGACAGTAATGAAAATACTTCATATGGAGCGATATTTACTAATTATAATAGAAATGTAAGATTAGAGAATGTTAAAATTGTCGCAAATAAAACATATTCTGTAAATCCTTTTGTAATTTATGGATTATGTATGAGAAATCTAGTCATTAAAGGAATGGAAATCATTGGTATGCCTGGATTAACTAATGATGGGCCAATTCATTTGCAATACACAACGGGCGAGATGGATGATATTACAGTATTGAATAATTCAATAACATATGCAGCCGTATTTACAACAAGACCATGCCGATTGATTTTTGGACGTAATATAGGGGGGTGGTTGACTAGACAATTCTATGTTGCAAGAAATACTCATTTAATGAATGAGGGAGAAGTAATACCATTTGGATTCCCGGTGCTAAGTCCATCTAACTCATATGGAAGTTTTGCTACAACTACACATAAAGGTTATGGACTAAGTTTGGGGTCTTCTGATGCAGAAGTATCTAAAAATGTAACTATAGTAAGCGGAAATAAAGAATTGAATTTAAATGAAGAATATTATTTCGCACCGGTAGGGACAAGCGTGACTGTAAAGCAAGGAGACAATACGCTAGATACAATTATAACAGATTTTAGAGAGAATTATGTCACTATAGCAGATACGCCAAATTTCGGAGGAGCCGGCACAATTACAATAAACAGATTATTAAGGACAGAAATTACAACGCCTCCAAATCAGGGTTAAAGTTCGCTTTAGTATAGTAAAGTGCTAAAGAGTGCTCG
>OGFR01000957.1_pt1 | contig 16315 bp, 14 predicted proteins | sample 1571001 | NCBI WGS metagenome assembly OGFR01 (sample SAMEA2582064, study PRJEB24529) | metagenome | biome: Human gut stool | place: China | collected 2011 | reverse complement strand
TCGAACCGGTTCCGCAGAATGTCGGGCTGTGGCAGAGAATTGTAAATGTGTTTGTGAAGATATGGGATACGGTAACGGGATTTTTTAAGAAATAGCAGCCTGAAGCAAAAAGAAAATGAAAAAGCCTTACTAACCTGAGGATCGTTTTTGGGTTAGAAGGCTTTTTTTTGTTTTTCAGTGCGTCAGATATCTGCAGAGTATCTCGACGAACATATCGAATAAAACCGGTGACACTGCACTTTCCTCCGGTGTTGGAGGAATATACGGCAGTAAAACCTGGCGGTCAATCAGCTCCTGATAGGGATGGGAACTGGTCACGGTAACGAGCATGATTTTCCCCGCGGAACCGGACAACGATTTCAGAAGAGAGTGCTTGGCACTCACGGAGAAGACGATAAGAAGATCATTTTCATTCATTGAATCGCTAAGCTCAGAGATATTATCATTGGGAACCGCGTGAAAGAAACGTCCTGTTTTAATCATGAGTGTTTCCAGAAGAGAAGCGGGCTGAAAACTCTTGGAAACGCCAGTGGTAAATACCCTGCTGAATTGATTGATATAGCAGACAAGGTCGCGCATATAAGAATCTGTAAGGATTTTTTCCGCTTCTCTCAGAAGCTGGTTCATAACTGAGAAATATTCCAGGTGATCACAGTCCGGCATCTGCTGTGTCCTCTGCTCGGCAAGCCATGCGATAAGATCTGCACGGAAATCCTGATACCGTGTGTAACCAAGTCCTTTTACGAATCTTGTGAGCGCGGGCTGGGAGACACCACAGGCGTCGGACAGCGCGCTGGTAGTCATCTGAACAATCTTGCCGGGATCTTTGGAGATCTTCTGATAAATGAGCTGGTCATTGGGGGTAAATTCTGTTTTTTTCTGTTCCATAATCTGAATGACATTCATGAAGTTTATCATTCCTTTCCGTTAGTTCAAATCATTTTTCATCCATTTAATATAAGTGATACAATTATATTACCATATTATAAAATAAAAATCACTTCTGTAAACCAAAGTTTTACAACAACTATAAATAAATAATTTAGTAAATATACACAAAAATAAATAAAATATTTATGCAAAACAGGTATTTAAAAATAGGGACGATGATGTATAATATATTTATGAGATACAACAAAAATAAATATAATATTCAGAAAACGAGGAGGAAGATGGAATGGCAGCAAACTATGAAACTTTGCCCGGAGATATTGTCCGGCTGGTTGGGGGAAAACAAAACATTAAGGGGCTTACGCACTGTATGACGAGACTGCGCTTTGATCTGGCGGACTACAGTAAGGCCAATACCGACGTGCTCTCAAAAACGGCTGGTGTTCTGAAAGTCATCAATTCAGGAAGCCAGTACCAGGTCGTTATCGGCAATAAAGTCGAGTCAGTCTATGAAGCCATTATGGAACAGACGGGGGTTCCTGGCGGCGGAATGGTTGAAGATGCTACATCAGAGGATAAAGCTGTGGGATCAGAGAAGAAATCAGGGATAATCAACCGGCTGATGGATACGATATCCGGTGTTCTGGCGCCGACCTTACACGTGTTGGCGGCAGCCGGTATAATCAAGGGACTGATTGCCCTTACGCTTACGCTGGGGTGGGTCAGTGACACAAGCGGTCTGTATATGCTTTTGTATTCGATCGGTGATGGTTTCTACTACTTCCTGCCAATTATACTTGGATTTACGGCGGCGCGTAAATTTAAAATGAATGAAATTCTGGGCGCTGCCATCGGTGCGACTCTGGTTTATCCCAGTATGGTCAATATTGCTTCCAATCTGGCGGTTTCCGGAACTGTTTTTGCTGGAACTGCATTTGAAATGAGCTATTATAACACATTTCTGGGAATTCCCATCGTCATGCCTGGAAGCGGATACACCTCCAGCGTTATTCCGATCATTATTGCAGTATATGTGGCGGCAAAGCTTGAGAAGGCGCTGAAAAAGAGTCTGCCGGCGGCTATCAGGGGAATCCTGACTCCGGTTATTGTTCTTCTTGTCACAGTAGTGTTTACATACCTGGTAATTGGACCTGTCTCCATGGGGATCTGTGGTGTGATTGCAATGTTTGTTACATTCCTTTACAATATTCCAGTGATCGGCGGAATTGTTGCAGGCGCGCTGATCGGCGGGGGTTTTGGTATTCTCGTTATGTTTGGACTGCACTGGGTTATTATCTCTCTGGGGCTTTCCACGATTGCTGTTCAGGGCTTTGATTATATGCTGGCATGCGGCAGCATCGGACCGATGATCGGTATGGCACAGGGAATTGCAATCTGTATAGCGGCAGCTCGTCATAAGAATCAGAAGGTCATGGATCTGGCACTTCCGGGAACTCTGTCCCAGATTTGCGGAGTGGGAGAGCCTTTGATGTATTCGGTATTAATTCCGCTGAAAAAAGAATTATACTTAAATATTTTATCAGGCTGCGTAGGCGGCGCCGTATTGGGGCTTCTGGGAACCAGGATCTATATGTTTGGCGGCAGCGGGCTGTTTTCCTTCCCCAACTTCGTAAGCGCAGCGAGCGGTACAACGGATTTGATCAAGTACTGTATCGGTGTAGCAGCAGGCTGTATCTTTGCATTTGCTGCGGAACTGGTGATCTATAATAACGACAAGGCGAAGAAGCTTCTGTAATGAAGCAGGACTATAAAGAATATGAAGAGAAAATAAAAATGAATGACAACTTAAAATTTGATGCAGAGAGAGGTGAGACCAGAACGTATGAAGCGGCTGGTAAAAAAATCACCTGCAGAGCTTATCTTGGAATTGTATACTGTGAACGGCCGGCCGACCCTGTCCAGAAGCTGAATATATTTGTTCCCGAGGCGTACAGCCAGGGGGGAACGGTCTGCGGATACACGAAGGATACCGCTCCAATCTTTATACCGAATACGGTAGGCGGTTATCTGCCGGGGCCGGCGGATGAGCCGGGGCTGAATATAAGAACCGGAATGCCCAATTCGATCTTTACGGCACTGGAGCATGGCTGTGTAGTTGTCTCCGGTGGTGTGCGTGGAAGAACCTCGGGAAAGAGAAATTCAGAGTTTTTTGAGGGGGGAAAGACCGATGATACCGGACAGTATGATGGGAAAATGGTGGGCAAAGCGCCGGCTTTGATTGTTGATATGAAGGCGGTTATCCGGTATATACGCCATAATCGAAGTCTGATTCCCGGAGATACCGAACGGATCATCACCAGCGGGACCAGTGCGGGAGGTGCGCTGTCTGCGCTGGCCGGCGCTGCCGGAAACAGTCAGGATTACGTTCCTTACCTGAAGGAAATCGGGGCGGCAGACGAACGTGACGATGTTTTCGCTGCAAACTGCTACTGCCCAATTCATAATCTGGAAAATGCCGACGCGGCTTATGAATGGCAGTTTGGAGGTATCCGTGATTACTACCGTACCCGGCATCAGAAGACTGAAAATGGGATAATCCGGATCCCGGAAGAAGGCACGATGACGGACAGACAGATGGAGCTGTCACAGGAATTACAAAACCGATTTCCGGCATACTTAAACAGCCTGAATCTGAAAGATGAAAATGGAAACAGCCTGAAGCTGGATAATAATGGTGAGGGAAGTTTTCTGGAATATATAAAGGGACAGATCCTAAAATCAGCCAGCAGGGAACTGGCATTTCATGGCACTGCCAGTCATTTATCAGGGTTGGCAGCGCCTGGCAGCGCTGTGGATACATTTCCGGCTCTGACGATTCTGGGAGAAAGTGCGGTCGGGCTGGACTGGAAGGCATATATGAAAGCGATTACCCGGATGAAACCGGCCCCAGCTTTTGACGCTATAGATCTTAAGAGTCCTGAAAATGAGGAATTTGGCTCTATGGAAATGGAAGCCAGGCATTTTTCTGAATTTTCCATGGAGCACACGGAGACCGAAGCGGAGATGGCTCCCGCGCAGCTCATTCGTATGCTGAATCCCACGCAGTACATTGGAAATGCGGATACGGCAAAACACTGGCGAATCCGTCACGGATCATTTGACCGGGATACATCGTTCGCAATTCCGGTTATCTTAGCCCTTTTACTTGAAAATAAAGGGTATGATGTGGATTTTTTCCTGCCCTGGGGAATTCCTCACAGCGGAGATTATGATTTGCAGGAATTATTTGCATGGATTGACACAATCTGCGGACAACAATAAAAAGGACGGAAAATACAGTGGAGAAGAAGATTTTTGGAGTGAATACAATGGCTGTTATTGCCGGTGCTCTGATCCTGGCAGCGACGGCGTGCGGCGCTTCCTCTGATGATGGGAAGAAGGAAGCGGCATCAACCGATTCGGCGGCCGAAACTGCAGCGGGGAACCGTGGGACGGACTCCTCTGAACTGGTATTTGAACTATCGGGGGATTCTGTGAAGCTGACGAGCGGAGATGAGAGATTGACAGTCGCACTGAAAGCGACAGAGGGTGCGTTCGCCGCCGCCAGTGGAGAGGATGTGACGGGCTGGTTTGTCACACAGGATGGAAATGCAGTCTTTACGAACCGTGGAGTGGCCACAGCGGAATCCGTAAGCGATAATGGGACATCAATGGAAATTACATTAGATACTTCCGCGATTCATGGATTTACCGCTGGCGGTACGGCGGCTGTGTATGTTCAGCCAGGGGAGCAGACGGCTAAGGTAAACGTGGGGAGTTATACGATTCCGGAACTGGATATCACCCTTGACGCCTCTGAAGGAGTGGTGGCGGCAAATACCTCCGGAATGGCTGCAGTGACCGGCGCAGCTGCGTATTTTACCCTTGCAATGCCTGAAGGAACCAGACTCGATGATGTGAATACCGAGGCTGCTAAGCTGGCAATGACAGACGGAGACGGCTACTGCGTGGATGAATTTACAGATCCGGTCATCAGCCTTGACGCAGCAGCGTGGTCGGAGGGACGGTATGAGTACCATTTTGACGAAGCAGAAGTAGAAAAATTGTTTTCGCGTGCGAAGGTAAGAGGCAGCGAATCGGAGGTGTTCAGCGAGGGCGGCCCCGACTGGACTGCATTTGGTGGAAATGGAAACGGGCAGTATTACTTTAATCTGACCGTAAGCGGACTGACTTATCGTGGTCTTCCGGTTCCTGATTCCACATTTCGCGTATGTTATTACGTTTACGGAAGAGACGCTTCCGATAAGGCACGCATCACCCTGGCTGACTATATCAATGTTTATGATTATGAAGATACGGGAGCCGAAAAGCGTACTCTGAATGAAAGGGGGCAAAACGCCGTTTTAGGGAATGAGGCCGGCCGGAAAGCCGGGGCAGAGAACGGGCCGGTATGGACGTGGATCGGAGCCGATTATGAAGGAAAACCGGTCTTATGTGATACGAAGCAGGACGATTTTTTTGTTACATGGCCGGAAGGCGTAGATGCGTCGGCGCTGACGGCTTCTGATGCTGCGGTGACGCTGTACAGCCAATACGGGGATGAACTAAGGCTGACGCCAGACTCGGATTATTATGTTTACAGTAAAGGGACGGAGACACAAATCGCGGTTCCCTATGTTCAGATGGCATTTACGCCAGTTTATACCAATATGGTTATTACCGTGAATCGGGAGGCGGTTTCCGGCGCAGATGGCGCAGCAGAAGAAGCGTTTACGCAGAGCTATGACATTGCGTCAGTATATGTCTACCAGGTGCAGCATGGCGGACTGAATCCCAACGGAGCGGTGCTCGTTTACCAGTTTTACGGCTTTGAGGAAGATACGCTTACAGACTGGAGGCAGTTGATGCATGGCTTTGAGTATGCGCTTTATATTGAACATGAAGATGGAACCAGGGCGTATTATTCGGAGGAAAATGGAGGAAGCCTTGTTGATTCGGCAGATGCCGCCGCCTTATATGACGCAGCAGGCGCACAGGATTTAAATATCCGTCTCTGGAATCAGGCGGTTATCTATGATACGACATCTGCAATTGAACATGAAGACGGATCCATGACTTACAGAACGGAGACAAAGACGGTTAATGGGGAAAATGTTATTTTTAACAAAATCGTTTTAACTGGCTGGGACGGCAATGATCTTCGCGGTGTGCAGATGACTCCCACGGAGGCGAGAGCGAATGGATTAAAACCGGCAGCCGGGTATGCATTCCCGCAGACGGATGATTTTTACGAGAAATTTAAAGACTATAATTTCGGCCATGATTACTGGGTTGCACATTCCATGTGGCCATGGGTGGAAGGAATAGAGCGCGGCTGGCTGACAAATGCTGACGATATGCATGCAACGTGGAATGGACTGAACAAGGGGTATCACTTTGAATATGGCAGTGATGGCCGTTATCCTGACTGGATCGCGCCGGAAGCGGATGGCCGTGATAACTGGTGGCCATGGCTCAGAAATGGTTTTCCTGACGGGATGTGGGATGCGGTTGATGCAGCGAATGCGGATACCTACCGAAAATAAGTGACCAGATTGGCTAAGAGAATAAAAAAACAGGCCGGATACCAAGTAAAATCAAGGTATCCGGCCTGCTTTTCCGTAATTAACAGGAATGCACCTGATAGGAATCGAACCTACGCACGCAGCTCCGGAGGCCACTGCTCTATCCACTGAGCTACAGATGCATCTTTCATATTCTACTATATTTTCTTATGAATTGCAAGACTATTTTTATTGATTTTTATATCATAGTTTGTTAGAATAAAACGGAGATTGAATCTCCAGGAGGTTAAGGCCCGTATGAAGGACTTGTTAGAAAACTTAAAAAAACGTCTTGCAGATGAAGAAACCATCCGATATTTAAAGTTTATGGTGATTCCGCTTGTTGTGATTATCCTGATTATTGTGATCGTTGTGGCGGACAGGCCGCAGGGGGAAGAGGGAGAATCGACGGAAGCTGTTTCACAGATCGAAATCGGAACGGCGGAAGCGACAGAAGAAGAGAAGACAGGGGACACAGAGGACACCGCATATCATCTGGAAGAGGCAGGGGAAGAGATCCGCAGCCTGATGGAGGCTTATTTTAAGGCGAGAAGGACCTGCGATATCAATGGTCTTGCAGAGGTATACGGAGACAGCGCTTCACCGGAGGAACTGAGAGAAGAAGGCCTTCGTATGGAGGAAGAAGTAAAATACTATCAGAGTTATAACGATATTGCCTGCTACAGCGTGAACGGCCCTGAGGAAAATACCCTGGTGGTCTATACCAGGTTTCAGATCAAGTTCCGTCAGTCTGATACCATGGCACCGAGCCTGTTTTCCTGCTTTGTGAAGCGGGGAGCGGACGGAAGCTGGCATATGATGGCGGAAGTCACTCCGGAGGAAGGGGCGTACATGGCCAAAGTAAACGAGTCGGAGGCCGTGCAGAGTATGGCGGAAGAAGTCAATGTCGGCCTGCGCACCGCACTGGAAACGGATTCCAACCTTCTGGCTGTCTATCAGGCACTGATGAGCGGTGAAGAGGCAGAGAGCGGTGAAGGGGCAGAAGGCGTCGGGGAAAACGGTGAGAGCGGAGAAAACGGAGAATCCGGAGAATCCATTCAGAGCGAAGGCACCGACGGCGGAGACGAAGTAGAAGCTTCCGGAAATGAAGTGACGGTAAACGGAGACTAAACGTCCGGAAACGAATGACAAAACATACATAACAACAGATGCTTCTCTGCGTGGCACCGTGCAGGGAAGCATTTTGAGATTAAGGAGAAGAGACATGAATGTAAAAGATTTTGATTTTGAACTGCCGCAGGAGCTGATTGCGCAGGACCCGCTGGAGGACCGTTCGTCATCCCGGCTTCTGGTTCTCGATAAAAAGACGGGAGAAATCGAACACCGGACGTTCCGCGATATCCTCTCTTATTTGAGGAAGGGAGACTGCCTTGTCATCAACGACACGAAAGTCATCCCGGCCAGACTGTTCGGCGTGAAGGAAGGAACCGAGGCGAAGATCGAGATCCTGCTCTTAAAAAGACGGGAGAATGACATATGGGAGACGCTGGTGAAGCCTGGAAAAAAGGCGAAGATCGGCACGGTGATTACCTTCGGCGACGGGCTGCTGACGGGTACGGTGGTAGATATTGTAGAGGAAGGAAACCGGCTGATACAGTTTTCCTACGAGGGGATTTTCGAGGAGATTCTCGACAGGCTGGGCCAGATGCCGCTTCCGCCGTATATCACTCACCAGCTTAAGGACCAGACCCGCTATCAGACCGTTTACGCAAAGCATGAAGGATCGGCAGCAGCCCCCACGGCGGGACTCCACTTCACAAAGGACCTGCTGGCGGAGATCGAGGCTATGGGAGTCGCGATCGCCCATGTAACGCTTCATGTAGGGCTCGGCACATTCCGGCCGGTCAAAGTGGATGAGATCGAGGAGCACCACATGCATTCCGAATTCTATATTGTGGACGAGGCGGAAGCGAAGAAGGTGAACGATACGAAGAAGAACGGAGGTCGGATTGTCTGCGTAGGAACCACCAGCTGCCGTACTGTCGAGTCTGCTTCCACGGACGACGGCGTGCTGAAGGCGGGGAGCAGATGGACGGAGATCTTTATCTATCCGGGATACCGTTTTAAGACGCTGGACTGTCTGATAACCAATTTCCATCTTCCGGAATCCACACTCGTCATGCTGGTTTCGGCTCTGGCAGGCAGAGAGCACGTGTTAAACGCATATGAGGAAGCCATCAGAGAGCGCTATCGTTTCTTTAGTTTTGGAGATGCCATGTTTATCACCGATCTTCACGAGAAAGCGGTTCCAGATGTTGGAGAGCAGAACGGTGATGGAGATCAGGTCGGTGATGGAGATCAGGTCGGTAACGAGACTGGGGAAAGGACGGAAAAATGAAATCAGCAGAAGATTTGAGACAATTTCTCCGCTCCGTTGACCGGAAGGGATATCCAGCCTACAAGGGAGCGAAGGGTGTTTACCAGTTTCCGGACTTTACCTTAAGCATCGACCATGTGCAGGGCGACCCGTTTGCGTCGCCGTCCAGGGTCAGCATCCGGGTGGAGGGAAAGAAAGCATGTTTTCCGGCAGAGTCCTATCACCTGAGTCATAAAAGGGTGGCGCTGCAGGACCTGCTGCTTCGTAAATTCGCCGCCAAGGTGGAACGGTACAATTTTAAGGCGAGAGGTTCGGGAAAGAGCGGGCTGATCGCAGTCAGCCGGTGCGGCCAGGAGATTCTGGAGAGAACCGCGTGTGTGGCAGATCCGGAGGATGGAGGCATTTTGATCCGAATGGAAGTCGGATTTCCGGCAAACGGAAGGACGATCAATTCCGGGGAATTGATTAAGATTCTGTTTGAATTTCTGCCGGAGTGCGTGGCGGGAACGTGTTTTTATAAAACCTATCCGGCCGCAGAGAAGGAGAAGGTGAAAAAAGTCTCTGAACTGGCGGAGGACCAGGAGGAAGCGAGACGGCTGCTTTCTGCCATGGGACTCACCGCGTTTGTGGCGAACGGATCTATTTTGCCTAGGGAATCCGGGGTATCGGACCGGCCGATGGCGAAGGCGGTTCCATTTACGTCCCCATCTTCGATGGAAGTAGTGATGAAGCTTCCTCATGCAGGGGCGATTAAGGGGATGGGCATCCCCAGGGGTGTAACTCTGATCGTGGGCGGAGGCTACCACGGCAAATCCACGCTTCTCTCAGCCCTCGAGTCGGGCGTGTACAATCATATCGCCGGAGATGGCAGGGAGTACGTCGTCACGGAAGCGTCGGCGGTGAAGCTGCGCGCAGAGGATGGACGGAGCGTCAAGAACGTGGATATCTCCCTGTTCATAAAGAATCTTCCGGATCGGAGGGATACGAAACGGTTCTGCACCGAGGATGCCAGCGGAAGTACGTCGCAGGCGGCCGGTGTGGTGGAAGCGATGGAGAGCGGAGCAAAGACATTTCTGGTGGACGAGGATACCAGTGCGACGAATTTCATGATACGGGACGAGCTGATGCAGATGGTGGTGCACCGGGATCAGGAACCGATCACACCATTTGTGGAGCGGGTCCGGGCGCTTTATGACGAGCAGGGAATCTCCACGATTCTGGTAGCCGGAAGCTCGGGCGCCTATTTCCATGTGGCGGACCGTGTCATACAGATGGACTGCTATGTGCCGAAGGAAGTGACCAAAGAGGCGAAGGAGGCCGCTGCCGGGTTCGGAGAAGGCGTCCAGTCGCTTAAATTAACGCCGGTTTCCTTTGAACGGGTACCGAAGAAGTTTAAGACCGGAGGCAGGGACGAACGGTTTAAGATGAAGGTTCTGGGCCGTGACAGCCTACAGTTTGACCGGGACGTGGTGGAGCTTCGTTTTGTGGAACAGATTGCGGATACGGAGCAGATCGCGGCTCTGGGATATCTGTTAAAATATGCGGGAACGCATTTCATAGATGGCAGGCGGAATCTGATTCAGATCGTGGACCTGCTGGAAAAGAAGGTTGCGGCGGAGGGCCTTGCGGCACTGGCGGAAGACGGATATCTGCCGGTTAATTTATGTATGCCGAGGCGTCAGGAGATATTTGCCTGTATCAATCGCTGCCGCAGTCTGATGTTTTAGGGAACAGGCGGTTAGCTGGATTAGCAAAGGGGTCAGTCATGGAAGAAAAAAAACATCTGGTTGGGGGGATTTCCAGAAAGACGCTGGAACGCCTTCCTGTGTATCATCATTACCTGGAGCGCAGAGATTCCGAGGGGCTTGTCAATATCTCCGCGCCGGTGATTGCGCTGGATCTGCAGCTGAATGAGGTTCAGGTCCGAAAGGATATCGCTATGGTGGCGCGTTCGGCGGGGAAGCCGAAGACGGGTTACGTAGTTAAGGATTTGATCGATGACATTGAGGAATTTCTGGGGTACCATAATACGAATCAGGCCGTCCTGGTGGGCGCAGGTTCCCTTGGAAAGGCGCTTTTATCGTACCGTGGGTTTGAGCAGTACGGCGTGGAGATCGTCATGGCTTTTGACGGAGACGCCAAAAAGGCAGAGCAGAAGGTAGGGGAAAAGATGATTCTTCCCATGGAGAAACTGGAAAATCTCTGCCGGAGAATGAATATCCATATCGGCATTATCACAGTTCCGGCGGATTCCGCGCAGGAGGTGTGTGACAGGCTGGTGGACGGAGGTGTGAGAGCCATCTGGAATTTCGCGCCGATTCATCTGAACGTACCGGATCACGTGCTGGTTCAGAATGAGAATATGGCCGTGTCTCTGGCGGCACTGTCAAAATATCTCTACGAAACGGATAAGGATGCAGTAAGGGGGAATGGTGTTTGAATACTGTATTGCTGCAATATGCCGTGGAGGTTGAAAAGACCGGTTCCATCACTCAGGCGGCCGGAAATCTCTACATGGACCAGCCGAATTTGAGCAAGGCCATAAAGACGCTGGAGGAAAGCCTGGGAGCGCCCATTTTCAAGCGGACGCCCAAGGGGGTCGTCCCTACGGCCAGAGGCAGGATCTTTCTGGAATATGCGAGAAATGTGCTGGCTCAGTTAGAGGAGATGGAGGCGCTTTATAAGCCTGCGAAGGCAGGCGGTGTGGAGTTCGCTCTGTCCATGCCCCGGGCCAGCTATATCAGCTATGCATTTTCCCTGTTCGTGAAGCGGATTGGCCGGAAGGAAGGCATGAATCTATGGCTTCGGGAGACGAATTCCGCCGACACTCTGCGTGATGTGGACCGTGGAGAGTATAAGCTGGGGATCATCCGCTATAAACCGTCCGCAGAGGCATATTACGCCAAGCAGGCCGCGGAATGCGGGCTGAAGACGGAGCTTCTGCTGGAATACGATGAACGCCTCCTGATGTCGCAGGCCCATCCCCTGGCCTTAGCCGGACACATAGAGCCAGGCGATCTGCTGCCCTACATCGAGATCACCCATGGAGACGGCAGCGCCTCCGGCCATCGGGAATTTAAGGCGGCGGACAGCCCGCCGGCCAACAGGATCTATATCTTCGAGAGGGGAACCCAGATGGGGCTTCTCCATGAGAACAGCGACACCTATATGTGGGTATCCCCCATGCCGCCGTCTGTCTTAAGGCAGCACGGACTGACCGAGAAGCCGTGTGCAGACGGAAATCACCGGTACCGCGATGTCCTCGTCTACAGAAATGGTTATAAGATGGGGAAATGGGAACGGCTGTTTCTGGAAGAGCTGGATCAGGTAAAGGCAGGCCTGATGGGTAAAATTTAATCAGTATCTATATATCGATATTTATATACTGATATATGGGAATTTACATTTGTATTTTTTCCTCCCTGAGTCTACAATAAGATCAGCATAAAAATATGGCGAGGAGGATTTTACTATGGCAAGATTCACATTACCAAGAGATCTGTATCATGGAAAAGGAGCCCTTGAAGAGCTTAAGAATTTAAAGGGAAATAAGGCAATCGTGGTAGTAGGCGGCGGCTCTATGAAGCGTTTTGGCTTTCTCGATAGAGTAATCGACTATTTAAAAGAAGCCGGCCTGGAAGTGAAATTATTTGAAGGTGTGGAACCGGATCCCAGCGTGGATACCGTTATGAAGGGCGCTGAGATGATGCGCGAGTTCGGTCCGGACTGGATCGTGGCGATCGGCGGAGGTTCTCCGATTGATGCGGCCAAGGCGATGTGGGCATTCTATGAATATCCGGATACCACATTCGAAGATCTGTGCATTCCGTTTAACTTCCCGACACTCCGTACAAAGGCAAGATTCTGTGCGATTCCGTCAACCTCCGGTACTGCTACCGAGGTAACGGCATTCAGCGTAATTACGGATTACAACAAGGGTATCAAATATCCGCTGGCTGATTTCAACATCACTCCGGACGTAGCGATTGTTGATCCGGATCTGGCTGAGACGATGCCGGCCAAGCTGACCGCGTTTACCGGTATGGATGCCATGACACACGCTATCGAAGCGTATGTGTCCACGCTCCACTGTGATTATACCGATCCGCTGGCGCTTCATGCCATCAAGATGATACATAACGATTTAATCGATTCCTATAATGGAGACATGGCCGCCCGTGACCGCATGCATAATGCACAGTGTCTGGCAGGAATGGCATTCTCCAACGCGCTTCTGGGCATTGTTCATTCCATGGCCCATAAGACGGGCGCCGCATATTCCGGCGGCCACATCGTACATGGATGTGCCAATGCCATGTATCTTCCTAAAGTAATCAGGTTTAACGCGAAAGAACCGGAAGCGGCAAAGCGTTACGCTGAGATTGCACGTTTCATTGACCTCAAAGGTTCCACCGATGAGGAGCTTGTAGATGCGCTGATCGCAGAACTGCGCGGGATGAATGAGAAGCTGAATATTCCAACCTGCATCAAAGAGTACGAAGGCGGAATCATAGACGAGACAGAATTCAATGAAAAATTACCGTCAGTAGCAGAGCTGGCAGTCGGTGATGCATGCACCGGGTCCAATCCGAGACCGATTACACCGGCCGAAATGGAGAAGCTGTTAACCTGTTGTTACTATGATAAAGAAGTTGATTTTTAACCTTTATTTAGCAATGCAATGTGTGCCGGGGGCGCAGGATCGTATGGTCCTGCGCCTCTGGTGCGTGAAAAAGGTTTCAGTTTACAGCCCTGTCGATCTCTGCTTCCCGGTCTGTGAACTGAAACCGAAAAAGCTGTTTGACACCGTTTTTTATCTGTGTTATGGTATCAGGGAATCAAAAAAGAAGGGACAGGACGGAACGGATGAAAAAAGAGGATGCAGTGCTGGTGGTCAGCTTTGGAACCAGTTATAATGACAGCCGTAAGAAGACCATCGAGGAGATCGAGAAGACGATTGCCGGACATTTTCATGGTTACGAGTTCCACCGGGCGTTTACCAGCCGGGTGATTATTAATATTTTAAAAAAACGGGATTCCATTTCGATCGACGGAGTGTCGGAGGCAATGGAAAGACTTTTAAATCAGGGCATAAAACGGGTTCTGGTACAGCCCACCCATGTCATGAGCGGTGAGGAATTCGACGCCATGATGGAGGAGATGAGTCCCTATGAGGCTTCCTTTGAGGCAGTGGCCGTAGGCGCCCCGCTGCTCACTTCGGATGAGGACTATGAGCGGCTCGTCCGCATTCTGGCAGAGGATACGAAGGAATTTGACCAGGAGGGAACGGAGATCATTCTCATGGGACACGGGACAGAACATGCGGCGAATGAGGTCTATGTACGCCTTGCCGCGGAATTTAAGAAACAGGGATACGGCCGGTACCATGTCGGGACTGTGGAGGCGACGCCCTCGCTGGAAGATATGAAGCGCGAGACGGATCAGATAGGTGCGCGCCGGGTGGTGCTTCAGCCGCTGATGATCGTGGCGGGAGACCATGCCAACAACGATATGGCAGGCGACGAAGAGGACTCCTGGAAGAGCGTATTTCAGGCGGACGGATACGATGTGGTGTGCCGGCTGAAGGGCCTGGGAGAGCTGGAAGGGATCCGCAGCATGTTTGTAGATCACGCGAAAATGGCGGTGCGGTCCTTGACTTTCAAATAGCGCTTTGTTAGAATGTCACTATTCGTTATACAAGGAAAAGGTAAGGTAATATGCAAAAAAGAAAGAGAATGGCGGCTGCCGCGGTTTGTCTTGTGGCTGCCGCTTCCATCTGGCTGCTGTCGGGATGCGCCAGAGAGATCGAACCAATTACAAAGTCCAGTTTTATGCTGAATACGTTTGTAACCGTGACTCTGTATGATACGGATGATCCGGATATCTTAAACGGCAGCCTGGAACTGTGCCGTTCCTATGAGAATATATTCAGCAGAACCATCGAGGGAAGCGAGATTTACAAGCTGAACCACCGTTCTGCGGATGAGCAGACCGTGACCGTCTCAGACGATGTGGCGGCTCTGCTGGAAAAGGGAATTCATTACAGTGAAGTCTCGGATGGGGATTTTGATATTACCGTCGAGCCGCTCAGCTCCCTGTGGAATTTTTCGTCGGATGAACATATAGTTCCTTCGGATATCGAGATCAGGGAAGCCAGGGACAAGGTGAACTGGAAGAATCTGGAGCTGGCTGGGAATACCCTTACGTTTGGCTCGCCGGATACGGCCATTGATTTGGGGGCCATAGCCAAGGGCTATATTGCGGACCGCATGAAGGACTATCTTGTCGAAAAGGGAGTGAAGAGCGCCGTGATCAATCTGGGCGGCAATGTGCTCTGTATCGGGAAAAGACCCGATGGAACGCCTTTTAAGGTTGGTCTTCAGAAACCTTATGCGGACCGGAATGAGACGATTGCGACGCTGAACATCGACGGAATGTCTGTCGTTTCATCCGGTGTCTATGAACGCCATTTTGAAAAGGATGGGGTGAATTACCACCATATATTAAATCCCAGAGACGGATATCCGTATCAGAACGGACTCATATCGGTAACCATCATCTCCGATCTGTCCGTGGATGGGGACGGCCTTTCCACGACCTGCTTTTCCATGGGACTGGAGAAGGGAAAGGACCTGCTCGATTCCATCGACGGCGCCTACGGCGTGTTTATCACCGACGACTATGAGATTGTATATTCGGAGGGAGCGAAGCAGTTCCTGGATAAAGAATCTTAAGGATTCCTTTATTCATGGGGATTTGCTTTACATTTTTCCGGCACTATACTACAATAGAAGAAATGTAATTTTGACAGGAGCAGTGTTATGATTAAAAAAATATGGGACAAGGTTATGAACCGAGAGGTCATTTCTTATCTGATCTTCGGGGTGCTGACCACACTGGTGAACTGGGTGGTCTATGCGGCCATGGTAAAGGTTCATATCGATTACCGCATAGCGACAGCGGTGGCATGGGCTGTATCTGTCTTGTTTGCGTTTATTGTGAATAAGATTTTCGTATTTCAGAGCTATAATATGCGCCCGGCCTTTGTAATGAAGGAGATCACGTCGTTTGTGGCGTGCAGAGCCGTGTCGGGTGTGATGGAGATGGTCTTTATGATTGTCATGGTATCATGGATTCATATGGACGAGTATATCAGCAAGATTGCAGTTTCTGTGATTGTTGTAATTGTAAACTACGTATTCAGTAAACTTTTTATATTCAGGAAGAGCGAAGAAAAATCCCTGTGAAAGGTTGGCCGAAGTACGGCCAGGTAACTGCATATGGAACGCGATGACGAGATTGAAAAGATTTCTAAAGAACTAGAGGACATACTAAGAATGACATCAGAGAAAAAACGGAGCAGTGGGGAAACTGAGACGGAGAAGAAAAATTTGATACCTTCGGAGAATGGGACGGACGAAAAAGAACCGTCCGCTTCCCTGGAGGATTTTTCACTTATACTGGACCTGGAAGGGTTCTATACCGGATTGGATGACGTGTTTGTTCTGGAGGATATGGGCCA
>OGFR01000956.1_pt1 | contig 16346 bp, 13 predicted proteins | sample 1571001 | NCBI WGS metagenome assembly OGFR01 (sample SAMEA2582064, study PRJEB24529) | metagenome | biome: Human gut stool | place: China | collected 2011 | reverse complement strand
GACATTTCAGCGAGTTCCGGCATGGCGTTCGAAAGACCGCCGGCACCGACGTCATGAATCGCGAGAATCGGGTTCTTTTCACCGCAGGCCCAGCAGCGGTCGATCACTTCCTGCGCGCGGCGTTCCATTTCCGGGTTGCCGCGCTGCACGGAGTCAAAGTCCAGCGCTTCGGAGTTCGAGCCCGTGGTCATCGAGCTCGCGGCACCGCCGCCAAGACCGATACGCATACCCGGGCCGCCGAGAACGATCAGCAGAGAGCCGACCGGAACCGGGAGCTTCTTCGTTTCGTCATTACGGATGTTGCCGATACCGCCCGCGAGCATGATCGGCTTATGGTAGCCGTAGCGGATGCCGCCGACGTTCGCCTCAAAAACACGGAAGTAGCCGGCAATATTCGGACGGCCAAATTCGTTATTGAAGGCCGCGGCGCCGATCGGACCTTCCTTCATGATGGAGAGAGGCGTCGCGATGCGGGACGGCGCGCCGTAGGCGCGGGAGGTCTTCTCGCCCGTCACCACGTCGGAATCGTTTTCCCAGCCCTGAGCAGCGCCCGGGAGATGGAGCGCGGAAACCGTGAAGCCGCAGAGACCGGCCTTCGGACGGCCGCCGCGGCCGGTAGCGCCTTCGTCACGGATCTCACCGCCGGAACCGGTGGCAGCGCCCGGGAACGGAGAAATCGCGGTCGGATGGTTATGCGTCTCAACCTTGAAGACCGTGTGCGTCAGTTCGTTCTCTTCCGTGAAGTACTGTCCGTAGGGAGAATCCTTTGCCGGACGCGTATAGAGACGCGGGACTTCGGAACCCTCGTAAATCGCGGCGTTATCGGAGTATGCCGTAATTGTGCCTTCCGGGTGCGCCTTGTGGGTCGCGCGGATGTAGCCGAAAAGCGACTGATCCATCGGCTTTCCATCGATCACCCAGGAGGCGTTGAAAATCTTGTGGCGGCAGTGCTCGGAATTCGCCTGCGAGAACATCATGAGTTCGGTGTCCGTCGGACCGCGGCCTTCGGCTTCGAACGCCTTCTCCAGGTAATCCATTTCACCGTCAGAAAGCGCGAGACCCATTTCGGCGTTCGCGCGGGCGAGCTCACGGTGAGCCTCTTCCGGGGTTGAGGCGGAAATCACGCTCATCGGCTTACCGGGAAGCTCCGTGAAGAGCTTCTCAACCGGGAAGTCAGAAGGCACCACGGATTCGGTCATCCGATCGTGGAGCTTAGAGGCGATCGCTTCCAGAATGTCAGAAGCGGGGGCCGCGCCTTCAAACGCGACCGCGTAGCGGATGCCGCGCTCAACACGGAGCACTTCAGTCATGCCGCAGTTATGGACGATATCTGTCGCTTTCGAAGCCCAGGGGCTGATCGTTCCAAGGCGGGGAATCACGAGGAACTCGGCATCAGCCGCCGCATCCGCTCCCTCAAAGCCATAAGAAAGCAGCGCGCGGAGCCGGGACACTTCCTGCTCTTCGAGCGCCCGGGCAGCGTGTACAAAGTGAATGTAACGGCCTGAAACCGCCTTCACCTGGGGATAGACGGATTTCAGATCGGCAAGCAGCCGCTCGGCACGGAAATCAGAAAGCGCGCTCGAAGCCTCAAGCGCAAACATGCATCCGGATGTAGTCATCGACAAAAGCCTCTGCCGGCCGCCGCGCCCTGATTCGGGCGGGAAGCCGGACTGCGAGTTGGTGGGAAAAAAGATTGCCCACATTATAAAGAGGGCGGCCCGGTTTCTGTGGGTAGAGAGGGAAGGATTTTCTCGGTATTCCGCCTCCTGGGGAGGCCGCTTCTATTAGAATTGAGCGGTTTTGGGTGAAAGCCCTGGAATTCAGAGGAAAGTCAATGCGGGTTGCAGTTATCGGAGCGGGCATTTCAGGTATCAGGACATGCGAGTCGCTCCTTCGTCGTGGATGCAGCGTGACGCTGCTCGAATCGGCGTCCGGCCCCACGCAGGGGCTTTCCTACGCGCCAGGGTTCCTCGCGTCGGCCTGGGCTTTTCATCCCGCCTTCTATATGAAGAAGTTCTCTTCATTCCGAAAGCTGCCAGATGATTCGGTTTTTATCGCGGACGGCGTCTCAGACCGCATGAGGAACCGCGCGTTTCTGACCGGGGCCGGACAGAGCGCCGCGAACCCCGCCTTCGCTGAAAATCTGAAGCGGTTCGAGGCTTTCGTTCAGGCGTCTGACGCCGGCACGCGGAAGCTGCACGCGGAATTCGGCATCGCGGATGGCCGGATTGACGGTTCGCTGATGCTGCTTTCCGAGGCGGAAACCGCTCTGATGCGGGAAACATTCCCTGACCGGGAGCTCCTTTCCCGGGAAGCGACGCTTGAACGCTTCCCGCTCATCGATCCGTCGCTTGCCTTCGCAGCCTCCCTTCTGATCCCAGAGGATTCCACTTTCAACGCCACTTTCGCAGCGAAGCTTCTTCTGCAGCGGATCGCTGAAAAGTACGGCCCGCGATTTACCCGCCGTTATCGGGCAAAGGCTCAGGAAATTATTTACCGCGGAGGACGCGCGGAAGCGGTGGCGATCAGCGGGAACGAAAGGATCCCATGCGACGCTGTAGTCCTCGCCTCAGCGGGCGGCGCCCTGCCTTTGATTTCCGGAACCGGCTTCCGGGCACCGCTTACGTCTCTCACGGGCTTCACGCTGACACTGGAACTCAGCGACTCGGAAGCGCTCCCGGCTCTCACGGTTGCCTCGCCCGAAAAAGGATTTATCCTCTCAAGGCTCGACCGGCGGCTTCGCGCGACCGGCCGTTTCTTCCTTGGCTCTCCCGCCGAGAAAGAAAAGAAGGCAGAATGTAACCGGCTTTATGACGCCGTTATGGGAAGCTTTGAAAATCTGCGATCCAACACTGTGGCATCACAGTTCTGGAGCGGTGAATTTCTCGCCTCCCCTGACCGCTTCCCGCTGGCTGGCCCTGTGCCGGGAGCGGATAACGTCATTCTGAATATTGCCCACGGTCCTTTCGGGCTTGCCGGAGCCGGAGAATCCGCGGAAATCGCCGCGGCTTCCGCCCTGGGAGAGGATCCGGGCGAATTCGCGGCCTTCTGCAGTCCGGGACGGTTTGCAGAGAAATAAAGAGATATCCCGAAGCCGCGCGGCATCAGACGCGTAAGCGCAGCGCCCCACGGCCGGATGCAGCACCCATTTGATTAAGGAGATAAAAAGCATGTCCATTTCCCTACTGACACTCGACGACCTTCGGGATGTTGAGCGGCGCCAGGCCTCTGTTCTTGAATCCGGCACGCTGATGGAGCGCGCGGGTCAGGACATCGCGTCGCGCCTCGAGCGCGAGCTTCCTCCGAAGGGACGCGTCACGATCCTCTGCGGCACGGGGAATAACGGCGGGGACGGCTTCACGGCTGCCCGCTGCCTCAAGGCCCGGGGCCACGACGTGATCTGTGTGCTGGTCGGCGGGGATGAACCGAAGGCTGAGGACGCGAAGCGCGCTTTCGCGGCCTGGCAGGCTGTGGGCGGCAAGACCGTCCGTGAGCCGGATTCCCTCGGGAAAGCCGATATCGTGGTGGACGCGATGCTCGGGATCGGCGGCGACCGCCCGATCCGCGGCGAAATCCTTGACGCCACGATCTGGTACAACGTGCAGAACTCCCTCAAGGTGTCGATTGATGTTCCGACGGGACTGAACGCGGAAACCGGTAACTGGAACGGCCGTATTCAGGGCTGCCCTTCTCTCCGCTCACGCCGGTCTCTTTATGAATGAAGGCCGTGACGCCGCGGGTCACGTCTGCCTCTCCGAACTCGATGTCTCGATCCCGCTTCCGCTTCAGGGACTGATTGATGAAGCGGATTACGGCCACATTCTTGAACCCCGGCCCCACTTCTGCCACAAGGGGACCTGGGGAACCGCCGCCATTGTGGGCGGTGATGACGGAAAGATCGGCGCCGCGATCCTCGCCTCACGCGCTGCGCTGCGCCTTGGCGCAGGCCGCGTGAAGACCGAGTTTCTCGCCTCAGACGCTCCGGCGGTTGACCCGGGATGCCCGGAACTCATGATTGCCGAGTCGCCGCTTGACCTTGCGTCCTTCTCCGCGCTTGTGGTCGGCCCGGGCATGGGTACAGGGGAAAAATCCGTGAAGCGTCTGCTTGACGCCATTCACTGTGAAGATACCCCGCTCGTGCTTGACGCCGATGCCCTCACGATCCTCGCTGAGAAGCCTGAGCTTCAGGAAGAGCTCCTCCCCCGCCGCGCCATGACGGTTCTCACGCCTCATCCGCTTGAAGCCGCGAAACTCCTTCGCAACAAGGTGGAAGAGGTTCAGAGCAACCGCATTTTCTGGGCGCGCGAACTGGCCCTCCAGACCGGAGCCGCGATTGTGCTGAAGGGGACTGGCACTGTGGTGTCCCTCCGGTCCGGCCACGCCTGGGTGAACCCGACCGGCTCCGCGGCGCTCGCGACCGCCGGCACTGGTGACGTTCTTTCCGGCATGATCGGTTCCTTTATCGCTCAGGGTTATGACCTCACGACCGCCGTGCTCGGCGCGGTCTGGCTCCACGGGGCCGCAGCTCAGTGCGCCACTATGCCGGTGCTCGCGGATGAGCTCTCGAGCCGCGCGGCGACCGCTCTCGGCATGCTTCGCCGCGCGAAGCTCCGCTGGGCAGAGGCCGGAAGCGATCCGCTTTCCTCGGTTGGCACGATCGCTCTGCAGCCGGGACAGCTTGCTCCCGCTCCGGTTGAGATGATCGGCAAAGTCCGTCACTGATATAGAGGTACCCACCCGCCTGGCAGCCCCAGGCGGATGCATAAAAAAATGCGCTTCATCTGAAGCGCATTTTTTATTGGGGCCGGAGCCGCAGCCTGCGGTTCCGGCTATCCCTTCAGGAATTACTTCGCAGCCGGGGACGAAGCCGGAGCGGAGCCCTTCTTCGCCGGGTAGACGTAATCCTTATTCAGCACCTTGGCCTTGAGAACTCCCTTCAGACCGCCGATATAGGCATCCATATCCGCCCCGCCATGCAGCTTCGCGAGTTCGGCCTTGGCGTCCTTCAGTTCGTCATCCGTCACCTTCGGGGTGTCAGACGCGGTCACATGGGCAATCACATAACCGACACCGTTAATCGTTGTGCCAACATAAGCCGGAAGCTTCGAGGCCGGGATACGGAGTTCAGCGGAAACGAGTTCCGGAGGCTGCCCCATCGGCTGCTGACGGGAAACCCAGGCGGCGGCCGTAAAGCCAGCATCATCCGGCTTCGCGCGGAGCGCGGCAAGCTTCTTCTCGCCCTCAGCCTTGGCGGCTGCCACAGCGGCGTCCGCCTTCAGCTTCGCGATGATCTGAGCCTTCACCTGATCAAACGGGATCTGGGCCGCAGCCGTGTGCTCAAGCACACGGGCAGACACGAGAACGTTCGGCTTCACTTCGATCGCCTGGGTATTACGCTTCTCGTTCACGCAGTCATTCGAGAACAGAAGCTCAATCATGTGCTCATTCAGATACTGAGCGTCAGGCGTGTTGCCAAGACCGGCCTTCGTGACGTTTTCAACGATCACGGGCTTCAGGTTGTACTTCTTGATCACCGGGTCAAGCGAGCTGCTGTTCTCGTAAACCATGTTCGAGAAACCGTCGGCCGCCTCAGCGTACTTCTTCTGAGCCATCTGACGGCCGTACTGGGCTTCGATCTTCGAGCGGACTTCAGCGAGCGGAGGAACCTTGCCGCCGCGGACATCCTGAACCTGAATGATGTGGAAGCCGTATTCCGTGCGGATCGGGCCGACAATATCGCCCTTCTTCGCACTGAAAACCGCGGCTTCAAATGCAGGAACCATTGTCCCTTTGCCGAACCAGCCGAGGTCACCGCCCTTCTCGGCGCTGCCCGGGTCGATCGATTCCTTCTTCGCGACAGCGGCGAACTGATCCGGATGAGCCTTCAGCTGGGCAACAATCGCCTCAGCCTTCTTTTCAGCGGCCTTCTCGTCGCTTCCGAAGCCAATCAGAATGTGGCGCGCTTCGCGCTCCTCAGGTGCAGCGAACTGCTTCGCGTTCTGCTCGTAATAAGTCTTGATGTCTTCTTCAGTCGGCTTCGTGTTCACGAACTGATCCGGCGTGAGCACCACGTACTCCACCTTCTCGTGCTCGGGGTTCATGAAATCAGCCTTGTGGCTGTCGTAGTAAGCCTTGGCCTGCGCGTCAGAGACCTGAACCGTCTGGATAAAGCGGGCCGCAGGAATCTGGAACAGACGCACTTCGCGGCGCTCACGGAGCAGCTGATTCAGCTGATTCACTGAAGACTTGGAGACGATCGTCGTGCGCACAATGTTATTCAGGAGCATTTGGCGGGCGAGGTCCTGCTGAAGTTCCTGCACGAAGCCTTCGTCAGTCTTACCCTGGCTCGCGAGGTAGCGCTTATAGAGCTCGGGATCAAACTTGCCATTCACCTGGAAGCCAGAGGCCGTTTTGATCACGTTGATAGCCTGCTCGCGGGAGACGAGAATACCTTCTTTCGCGACTTCAGCCGCGAGAGCGTGTTCAGTAAGGAGCCGGTCAAGCAGCGCGGCGCGGGCCTGCTGATTATCAAGAATACTGGACTTGAAATTGCTTCCCATCTGCTGCTGGAGCTGCTGCAGCTCTTGGCGCTTCGTCTGATCGAACTCTTCAGGGGTGATCTTGGAGCCGCCGACTTCAGCGAGCGCCTTGTCCCCTTCGTTCGAGCGGGAATAGCTATAGATGCCTGTCGCCACGAAGGCGATCGAAATCGGGCCGATGATCAGCGCCATCATCCAGCGCTTATGTTTGCGGAAACCCTGAAGCATGGATCCTTGATTCCCCAGCGATGGAAGGCCGGCGAGGCCTGACGCCTTCCGAAGATAAGAAAAAAAGGCGAACTTTTGTAAAGTTCGCCTTTTCGGAATTTTGTGGCGGAGTTGAAGGGGCTCGAACCCTCGACCTACGGCGTGACAGGCCGTCGCTCTAACCAAGCTGAGCTACAACTCCGGAACAGGATTTGAATTATACGTGGATTTTTCTTTTTGTCCAATTTATTTTTTCAAATAAATTCTTTTATACCAAAAACGTGGTACATCGAAGATGCCCGGATTCCGGGCTTTTCAGACGGTTCAAGGATAAAACCCGGGAGTAATTCCGATAAAAAATAGGTACTTAATGCGCAGTTCCCGCAGACTGATTTTTCATCCTGCCTGACCCTTACTAGAATAGGAGTTTTGGTTCATTTTCTTTTTCCTGCGGAATGCCTATCCAAAGCAGCACTCACTTTCTCGGAATTCTCGGCGTTCTTGCCGCGTCCCTTCTCTGGGGCACGACGGGGACCGCGGCCGCTTTTGCTCCTGAAGTGTCTGCCGCCGCGATCGCTGCGGCGGCGATGGGAGGGGGAGGGCTCCTGCAGGCGCTCCGCGGTCTCCCCCTGATCCGCCGGAACCGCGCTCTGCTTAAGCGGCACTCCGCGCTCCTTCTCTCAGCCGGACTCTCTGTCGCTCTCTACCCGATCGCGTTTTATGGCTCAATGAGACTTGCCGGTGTCACTCTCGGTACCGTGATTTCGATCGGCGCCGCCCCGCTTTTCTCAGGCGCGATTGAATGGGCAGCGGAAGGAAAAGCGCCTGGTGTCCGGTGGGGAGCCGGCGTTGCGGCTGGAATCATCGGAATCCTTCTCATCACACTGGAGTCCGGAGCCGAAACCGCTTCGGCACCCGGTGGCGGGCGTTTTGGCTGCGCTCGCCGCCGCCTTTACGTACGCCTATTACTCTTACGCGGCGCGGCGCCTGATGCTCTCCGGCATTCCGTCCCGAGCCGCAATGGGCGCGGAATTCGGAATCGGCGCCCTGCTCCTTCTTCCGGTTCTCCTCGCGACAGGATCTCCCTTCCTGCACTCGGTTCAGAATGCTGCTGTTGGCCTTTATATGGCCGTGGTTCCGATGTTTATCGGCTATATCTGTTTCGGATACGGGCTCGAACGGGTCCGGGCAAGCACCGCTATTGCTATTTCGCTTCTGGAACCGGTGGTTGCGGCGCTGCTTGCGGCGGCCGTACTCGGCGAACGCCTGTCTCTTCCCGCCTACGCAGGAATCGCGCTGATCTTCGCTTCGCTCGCGCTTTTCACCTTCACCGGCAAAAAATCCGGATAAAGAAAAACCGCGGAATATTCAGTTCCGCGGTCTTTCCTGCCTTACCGGCTCTGGACTTTAGGACCAGCCCGGGACAATGGTGCCCTTGTACTTATCGGCGATGAACTTCTTCACTTCATCCGAGTGATAAGCCTTCACGAACTTCTGAACCGCTTCCGAATCCTTGTTGTCCGGACGGGCAGCGATCACCATCAGAGCGAGCGGCGCATCCTTGTCTTCAAGGAAGATGCCCTGCTTCGCAGGATCAAGACCTGCGGACATCACGTAGTTCATCGTGATGGTAGCGGCGTCCAGGTCGTCAATCGAACGCGGCAGCTGAGCGGCTTCGAGCTCCTTGAACTGCAGATGCTTCGGATTATCCACCACGTCAGCCAGCGTCGCCTTGAAGCCCGCGCCTTCCTTCAGCTTGATAAGGCCGGCCTTCTCAAGGAGCTGCAGACCGCGGCCGCCGTTCGTCGGATCGTTCGGGATACCGACCGTGGCACCGTCCTTCAGCTCATTCACGTTCTTCACGCGGTTCGAGTAAATGCCCATCCGCATCAGGATGGCGGGAGCCACCGCAACGAGATCAGTCTTCTGATTCGCGTTGAAGTTCTTGAGGAACGGCTCATGCTGATACACATTCAGGTCGAGCGCCTTTTCAGCCAGGGCCTTATCGGGGCCGAGGTAATCCGTGAATTCGACCACCTGAACCTTCAGGCCGTCCTTCTCGGCGGCCTTCGCGGCAGCCTGAACCACTTCAGCGTGAGGGCCTGCCGTAGCGCCGACCTTGATTTCAGCCGGCTTCTTCGTGCAGCCCGTGGCGAAGCCGCCCGCAGCGGCCGCGGCGGCGGCCGCAACGATCGTCTTCAGAAAAACTCGCTTCTGCATAATGCTGTTCCTCTCTTTCTTATAAACGGTTTCAATTCGCAGCGCCTCCGGGCGCCGTCTTTCTGTTGAATCCATTATGGGCGAATCAAAAGAGGATTTCCTTCTTTCCTCGGGTAATACCGCACACAGAATCAAAAAAAAGTCCCCGAAAATCGGGGACCTGAGCAGTATTGCTTAGAAAAACCGTGTTTCTCAGAGCTCAGCGAACGCCGCGCTCATGCGACGCATGGCTTCTTCGCAGTACGCTCTCGGGCAGGCGACATTCATGCGGAGGAACCGCTCACCCTCAACACCGAACGTATCACCCGGATTCAGTCCGAGCTTCACCTTTTCAACAAAGAACCGGTCAAGCTCAGCCTGGGTCTTGAACGGCAGCTTCCGGCAGTCAAGCCAGAGGAAGAACGTTCCCTCGGGCATATAGGCGCCGATCTGCGGGAAATGCTCATGGATGTAGTCGAGCACATAGTGCAGATTCCCCTGGATATAGGGAAGCAGCTGATCGGCGTAATAGTCGCATTCCGTAAAGGCTTTCACGTAGCCCGCGATGCCGAAGCCCTCGCGGCCCAGCTTGCAGGAAGCGAGCGCCGCCTGATACCGGGCCTGAAGCTCCGGATTCATCGTGACAACGGAGGACGTCCGGAGGCCGGCAATATTAAAGGTCTTTGCCGGATTCACCGCCGTGACGCACATGTTCTTCGCCGCTTCAGAGAGCTTTGCGAAGACCTGATGACGGTTCGGCGCGTGCACGAAATCCGAATGCACTTCGTCCGCGAACACCACAACACCGTGGCGGCCGCAGATGTCGGCGATCTTCGTGAGTTCTTCAGCCGTAAAGACCTTTCCAGTCGGGTTATGCGGGTTGCAGAGGAGGAAAAGCTTGCACTTCGGATCCGCGGCACGGCGCTCAAAATCCTCAAAATCAATTTCCCACTTTCCATCGCGGAAAATGAGCGGATTATTGGACGCGGTGCAGCCATTCTTCTGCGTGACGGCAGTGAACGGAGGATAAATCGGCGTCTGCATCAGAACCTTGTCACCCGGTTCGCAGAACGCCTTCACCGCGACCGCGAGGGCTGTGCCAGTGGAAGGCACAAAGTCCACCATGCTCTCCTCAAAATCCCAGTCATAGCGAACATGGCACCAGCGGACAGTGGCCCGCTCAAATGAACCTTCCTGCACATACGGGTAGCCGTAGACCCCGTGCTCCGCGAGACGCTTCATTTCATCCACGATCGGCTGCGCGCAGCGGAAATCCGAGTCCGCGATCCACATCGGAAGAACGTCAGCCGGATACTTGAGCCACTTCGAGCTGTTCGTTCCGCGGCGGTCAACAATTTCGTCAAAGTTATGCTTGAGCGTCATAGTCATTGCTCCAAAAATTCAATATCAGAAAACAGGTTCATCGGCCGCGCTGAGGGGACCTGAGCCCCTCAGGCGCAGCGCTCGGGATCAGGGGTGATACCAGAAGAGGAAGTACGCGGCGTAGCTCACGATCGTTGCAACGAACATCGGGATGCAGGTCCGCTTTGCCACCTGGAAGGAGGAAACACCGGCGATACCGGAAATAGCGATCAGGGCTGCCGTAATCGGGGAGGAAACGCGGCCGAAGGACACCAGCACCTGAAGCGGGAAAATAAGGGAAACGGTGGAGACGCCGAGCGTCTTCGCGATCGGAGGAACCAGCGGGGCGAACGAGAAGAACGCCGCGTTTCCGGACCCCATGATGAAAGCCATGAGCCAGAGAATCAGGCCGCCCACGATCACCATCGCGGCAAGGCCGAAACCTGCCTGGTCAGCTGCCGTAATAAGGGTTCCCATGGCGCCCGACTTGATCAGACCCTGCGCGAAGAATTCACCGCAGACGATCAGCGAGACGACACTCACGAGAATCTTTCCCATGCCTTCAAAGAAAAGCTTGAAGGTCGCGAGCACTTCCTTCAGATTCCGGTACCGGATCAGTTCGCAGATGATCGCGACCACGGTGGAAATCACCATGGCGGTCACGACATCCATGCGGATCGCGCTTCCCGCCACCTTCGAGAAGAAGATGATGAGGAAAAGCGGAATCACCGGCAGAATCGCGTAGATCTTCGGGGCTTCTTTCACATCAACCGCGGGTTTTGTACCGGCAAACGTCTGGACATTCTTCGGGTCAAATTTCCAGCCTTCGCGTTTGTCCCATCAGGCCTGCACGAACATATGAACGAAGGTGAGGATCACAACGAGCGCGATGAAAAGCGGAAGCTGGTAGTAGACGAAGTATTCCGAGACATCCATACCGGCGACCTGTGCCGCCATGTTCGCGTTGCCGGAACCCGGCCCCACGTCAAGGAACTGGCAGCAACCGATCACGCCAAGCGCCGAGAGCGGGCTGACGCCCGAACGCACGAGGATCGGGTACAGCGTGCACATCAGAAGGAGACCAAGACCGGCGTGCGACGGCACGAAGATCACCATGATCTGTTCAACGATGAAGGCCGCGCCGAGAAGCAGGTACGGATTATGAATATGCTTCAGCGGTTTCTCGAAGACACGGAAAAGCGCGCTTGATGCGCCGACATGCTCCATATAGCGGGAGAAACCGCCGATCGCCATCAGCATCAGGCCGAGACCGCCGATTCGGGACGCGAAACCGTCACTGAAGACCTTGAAGACATCAAACCCGCCGAAGTGGGTGGTCGTCTTCGCGGGAAGCAGCGTTCCCAGACCGAAAACCCAGGTGCAGGTGAGAAGAATCAGGCCGCCGATAAAAAGCGCTGCCTGCGGGTAATAGCCCTTGACGAGCAGGTAAACCACGATCGCGATTGTGACCGCGGCGATGATGAGACTCAACATGAAAAAAGCTCCGAAAGAATTTCTCTCTCCCGGAGCTTCGTGTCACCGGCCCCGGGACCAGTGAAGAAGCGGCTTACTTCAGAGCGATAGCTTCAACTTCCAGCTTCGCGTTCTTCGGTATGGCCGCGACCTGGAAACAGGAACGTGCGGGAGCGTCTTTCGGGAAGAACTCCGCGTATACGGCATTGAAAGCGGCAAAATCCGCGATGTCAGCGAGAAAGCACGTGGTCTTCACGACCTTGTCGAGCGAGCTGCCCGAGGCTTCAATAATGGCTTTCAGATTGGTGAGGGACTGCCGTGCCTGAGCTTCAATCGTCTCAGGCATCGCACCCGTTTTCGGGTCAACCGGGAGCTGCCCGGACACGAAGACGAGTCCGTTTCCGGCGATCCCCTGAGAATAGGGACCGATTGCGGCTGGCGCATCCGGGGTTGCGATAACGGTTTTATCCATATCTCATTCTCCTTGCATGTGTGTGGCCGAAAACCGGACTCTCATCCGGCATCGGGGGAATTTTTCAGGTTCAAGTTTTCAAGCTTACGGGAACTCGGCTCCCGGGAACCGCTTTTTTGGATCTAGTTCTTTATTCCTATCAGATCCGCCTGATTAATTCCACATAGGTAATTATTCTGAGAATGAATCAGGAAAAACAGTATTGAGAAATACCCCGCCGGCAGATGGGAATCCCGTAATCGCTCCTTTCAAAAAGTGAAAGGAGCAATTTAAGCGTCACGCGGTTGCGTTTCCGCAGGCACTCTTCACGGCATTTTCGAGCAGCCCCCGGAACCACTGCTCTGCGGGGTCAGAAGCCGTTCTCGGATGCCACACAATCTTAAGAAGCGGGGGTTCTGAAAAGGGCCTGAAATCCTTCGGGAAAGGAATGGCAGCGAGCCCATACCGGGGCTTGAAGAGATCCCGGATCACGAGAGTGCAGGACACCATCCAGGCGTCAGACGCGAGAAGGAAACCCGGGGCCGCGAGTCCATCCGGTATCACGACCGTTTTATCGGACGCCCTGCCATCCTCGAGAAACCGCTTTCCCCGGAAGCGGGACGCCTCCACAATGCATTCCGGATATTCCGCGAGATCAGAAGCCGTGATTTCAGGCAGTCTGAGGAGCGGATGATCGGGCCGCATCGCGATCTGGTACTGGCAGCGCGAGGCGTTCAGCTCCATAAAACCGTTCGGGATATTGCCTTCAGGCGACACCGCGGCATCGGCGCTGCCGTCCGACAGTCTCGCACTCCACCCGCTTCCGGGCTGCTGAAACACAACACGGCTCCCCGGTGACGCCCGGCTGAGATCCGCGAGCAGCACGGGGCCAAAACGTGAAAGCGGCTGACTGTTCGCAATCACGATGAAAGTGCGGCGAAGCTTTGCCGGATCAAACGTATTTTCAGCAAACAGCCGCTCCAGCGAGGCGAGTGACGCCGCAACTCGAGGAAGAAGCGCGGACGCCTTTCTTGTCGGCTCCATCGTGTTCCCGATGCGGATAAAGAGGTCATCCGAAAAAGACTCCCGGAGAGACTTCAGAAGGCGCGAAGCCTTCGGAAGATGAATCCCAAGCTGTTCAGCCGCTGCGGTGAGTGAACGCTTCTCCCAAAGCGCGGTGAAAAGCATCAGCTCTTCCCGCGTGACTTCACCGGATTCTTTCACTTGTTTTTCTCTCCCCTGGGGATCATGGTTACTGCTGGTATACGGAAAAATTAAAAGATATCTTTCTTTCCCCTATTCCCGACATATTAATGCAACACACTGTGCCCTTATTTCAGAAAATGAAACGGGCACTTTCAGGAAGTCCTTTTTCTCCCGGGTAACTCTTGGCTGTACCGCGGATCAGAGCTCACACTACACTACGTTTCAGCGATCAAGACAAGTTTGAGGAAAAAACGATGGATCACTTCAGCCCGTCAGCCGCCTGCGCTGAGTTCGCGGCAGACCTCTCGTATGACAGCATTCCTCCCGAGGCACTCGACCTGATACGACGGGACATCCTCGACTGGACGGGATGCGCTCTTGCCGGATCCCGGGACCGGGCGGCCGTTCCGATCCAAAAAACCGCGGAGCTCCTTGGCGGGAAAGCCGAGGCCAGTGTTTTCGGAAACCGCGATAAAACCGACCTCCGGACTGCAGCCATGGAAAATGGCTACTTCGGCCACATCTTTGAAATGGATGATGTCGACCGCGAATCGATCTCACACCCGGCTACCGTGGTGATGCCAGGCGCCATGGCGCTCGGCGAATGGCAGAAGAAAACCGGGCGCGAAGTTCTCACTGCGATCGTTGCCGGGTTTGAAGTGATGCTCCGGATCGGCGCCGCCATCACCCCCGCGCATTACGCGATCTGGCACACCACCTCAACCGCCGGTGTCTTCGGAGCCGCCGCGGCCTCAGGCCGCATGCTCGGACTCACCAATCAGCAGATGCAGTGGGCGCTCGGAAACGCCGGCACCCTCGCCTGCGGTTTATGGCAATTCAATCCGGACGGCGCGATGAGCAAATTCCTTCACGCCGGGAATGCGGCCGGGAACGGCATCCTCGTGTCACTTATGGCTCAGAACGGATTTTCAGGCGCCACGCATATTCTCGAGGGGAAGCAGGGCTTTTTCGCGGGCTACGCAAGGCAGAGCGTGAATTTTGATCTCTTCCGGGATTTCGGCCGGGTCTGGCGTTCAGCTTCAGTGTCCTTCAAGCCCTATCCCTGCTGCCGGCACACGCATTCTGCGATTGACGCCGCGCTCTCGATCCGTGAGCAACTCACGCGTCACCCGGGCGACCCAATCCGTCATCTCACGGTTCACACGTACGGCACAGCGCTTTCCATCGCAGGGAAGACCGCGCCCGCTACGGGCCGGGATGCCAAGTTTTCGATTTCCTACTGCGTCGCGAGCACGATTCTCCGCGGCACGCCTGTTGAAGCGTCCTTCGCGGCGGACGCGGTATCCGATCCGGCGGTTTCCGGCCTGCTCTCCTGCACTGACGTGATAGACGATCCGTCGCTTGACGCCATGGTGCCGAAAAACTGGCCCTGCCGGATTGAGGCTGAGCTCGGGTCAGGCGAAATTCTCACCGCTCAGGTCAAAGCCCCGAAGGGGGACCCCGAGAATAGGGTGAGCTGGGAAGAGTGTGAGATGAAGTTCCGCACGATGACGCTTGATATCCTGGATGACGCTCAGGTCAAGGCGATCGTGGACCTCGCGAAGCATTTCGACGATATCCCGGATTTCAGCCGGGAAAATCCCTTTTTGATCGCGAACCGGAATCTTTGAATTCGGGGTATCGGAAAAAGCGCGGGCGGACCGGTCTCAGTCCGCCGCGTTCTGCTGCAGACTGATTGAGAAACTGTAGCGGTCTCCCGGATGCCAGGACACGGACACTTCAAGGGGCTTCCCGGATTCATCGAGATAAACACGCCGGATCTTCAGTGCCGGGACTCCCGGCTTGCACTGAAGCCACGCCGCCTGATCGACCGGCATCGCAACCGCCGAGACATCCTGCTTCACTTCGCTGCAAACAACGCCGTGCATCCGGTTGATCAGCGTAGCGATCAGTGTTTCCGGTTCGCGGGCAGCCGCCGCGACCACGTCCTCCCAGACTTCCGGGATAAAAACCTGAGTGCAGACAACCGGCGGATCCTCAGGCTTATCGCCCGCGCGGATATTGGTAAGCCTGACCCAGGAGGTTCCAGCGGGAAGCCCAAGCTCCTGAGCCTTCTCCTTATCGACTTTCACGTGAATCGACTGACAGACCTCGCGGGCATGCGAGTGGCCGATCATATCGACATCGCTGAACGACTGGAGCCGATAGGCAAAGCCGCGGGCCGCGCCCCGGGCGACAACCTCAGTGCCGACGTGCGGTGTCCGCTTGATGAGACCGGTGCGCTGCAGATGATCCAGCGCCGCGCGGACGGTGTGCCGCGAGAGCCCTGTCTTCCGGCAGATATCGAGTTCCTTTGGCAGAAGCGTCCCGACGGGATAGCGGCCGGTCGCAATTGCGTACGCAAGATCGCGGGCCAGCTGGACCCAGAGAAGCTCTTTTTTTGCCATATGTCGGTACCCGGTCAGGTGAGAAATCCCGCTTGGGGAAACCCGGCTATTCTAGCCGAAAGGTACGGTCTTATATGAGAGACAAAAACGGCCTCCCAGTCCCACAGGAAAGGGAAGCCGTTCGTTGATTTACTGATAGATTCCTCAGAGATACCGGGAAAGGAATGTCCTGAAGCGATCCGTTTTCGGATTCACCATAACGTCATCCGGCGCACCCTCCTCAACCACGACGCCGTCTGCCATGAAGACCACACGGTCCGCCACTTCACGGGTAAATGGAATCTCGTGCGTCACAATGATCATCGTATAGCCCTGCTCCGCGAGCGACTTCATGGTCTGAAGCACCTCACCGACGAGCTCCGGATCGAGCGCTGAAGTCGGTTCATCAAAGAGCAGGAGCTCCGGTTCAATCGCGAGAGCCCTCGCGATTGAGACGCGCTGCTGCTGACCGCCTGAAAGCCGCCTCGGGTATTCATTCGCTTTGTCTGCGAGACCGACCCG
>OGFR01000951.1_pt1 | contig 16425 bp, 13 predicted proteins | sample 1571001 | NCBI WGS metagenome assembly OGFR01 (sample SAMEA2582064, study PRJEB24529) | metagenome | biome: Human gut stool | place: China | collected 2011 | reverse complement strand
GCGGAGAGCGGCTGTCGCCCAGACCGCGGAAAAGAGCCGAGAGCATATTATAGGCTACAATAAAGAAGATGCCGCTGCCGCAAATGCGCACATAGCTGGCGGTCAGGTCTAGGGCTTCGGCAGGAGCCTGCATCAGACTGGAAATAAGCCGTGCAAAAAACACCAGCACCACGAACAGTGCAGCTGCCAGAAGGGTGAACACAATCGCTGCCCCGCCAATGACTTGCCCGATGTACTGCGGTCGTTTTTCGCCCAGATAGCGGGCAATGAGCACTGTGACACCCATGGCAAGCTGGGTGACAACAAAGGTGACGAGGTTGAGTACCTGACTACCGGTGGAAACCGCAGACAAGCCAGAAGTGGAGCCAAAGCGCCCCACTACCAGAAGGTCTACTGCGCCGTAAGCGGCCTGCAGCACCAGCGCACCCAGAATAGGCAGCATGAAAAAGGCGAGCTTTGGCAAAATGCGGCCTTGGGTAAAATCGGTCTTATCGTTTTTCAAGAGGATCTTTCCTTTCGCACATAATAGCATAGAATTTTTCCAGCGTTTGGATGGTGCACGCTGCATCCTCCTCGGAAATGCCGTCCAGATACGGGAGCATTTGCGAGAAGTAGTCCGTATTGTACTTCTGGGAAAGCGCTTGCCCACTCTCGGTGAGGAACAGATAGGTCACGCGGCCATCTTCAGCGGATACCTGTTTTCTCAGATACCCTTTGTGCTCCATCTCTTTTACGGTACGGGTCACACCGGGGCGGGGCAGGTTCAGTGTATCGCTGAGATCAGAGATCTTCGGCTGGATGCCACGGGTCTGCAATTTCTGAATAACATCCAGACACTGGATATAGGAGGATGTCACGCCCTCCGGCAGGGTAGGCAGCATCTCCCGTGCCCGCTTTGCCAGATAGCAGGCATCCAGCAACTGCTTGATCAGTTCGATGGTCATAATGAAATTCCTCTCCAAACGATTATCGAAGGTAATTAACATTGATAATTATATAGAACTGCCCGGGAATGTCAAGTCTTTTTGAAAAATCGGAGATGTCGGCAGCTTTGAGGCATCTGCTTCCGGCATACCATTCTAGAGGGTGTTTGAGCGAATACAGTCTGAACCATGGATTAGAAGATCAAATACAAAACAAAAACAGGGTGCGTCCCTGAATAGGACGCACCCTGCCAGCGTAATTCACGATTTGATTCGTTGGCAACAACCGTGAATTGCATATCGCAAACAGGTCGTTGAGAATTGCTCTGCTTGTAAAACTTGCGATTAAAGCCACAGATAACAGCGATATGTACAACAGGGCGTTCCCCGTCGGGAACGCTCTGTTTTTCTTTGCCGGAGAGATGAGCCTGTTCCGCCTGCCACGCGGCAAATTCTCTTTGCCCTTCTTCGCTGTTCCAGCAGGCAAGGGTGGCTGGGTAGAATGCCCGTGCCAGACGGTCAATGACTTCATCGGGATAGGGGGAAGTGTTTGTGGACTTTTTCTTTTTGTTCAAACGCACGCTCCTTTGATCGTCCCACCGTGGCAAAGCCGGGCGAGAAAATCAAAGTTCCAATTTTTATCAGGCGCAAGGGCGCGGAAGTTTTCTGCCCTGCACTTGCGGCTGGTGGCTCGTTGATGGCTTACAAGTGCCTGTCGTTATGCGATTTTTTTCATCGTTCAGCATTTCTTCAAACTGTGCCATATACGCCTTGTGCTGCTTGAGAATCTTCGTGGTTTCCACTTTCACATAGGCATCATCGGGCACATTGGGAAGGTAGCGCATAAGAAAATCAACGTCCTGCTGGATGCGCCGGACGGCAGCTTCCAGCGCAGAGTAGTTGATTTCAGAGTAGTGTGAGTAGCTCGACTGCGGAGCAGAGCGGTCCTCCGGGTGCAGAATCTCGTGCACGATCTGCTTGCGGTTCGGAAAATCAGCTCTGGCAAGGCGGTGCATATCGGCATCACGGACTTTGAACTGCCCGGACAGGATTTTTTCCTGCATACCGGGCACCATCTGTTCCAGGATCTCTACGCCGTGCATGAACTTTTCAGAACGGGCAACGTAGGATTCGCTGACGTTGTTCCGCTCTGCAATCTGCTTGCGGATGCTCGCTTCCGCAGAGGTGGGAGGAATTGTGCCAAATTGACACAATTCCTCCGGGGCGGTTTTCTTGGCAGCAGCCGTGTGCTGATTGTTGCCGTTTCCACCGGGCTTCCGATGTTCCACACTGTACTGCTTTCCAATGAGGAACTTCTTCTGCTCCGGCGTGAGATTGCGCCGCCCCAGCTGATTCTTGCAGATCCATGCGAGGACTTCTTCTCTGCTTTCAAACGGGAGCGGCATGGTGGAGAAATAAATCTCCGGGTGCTTCTGAAGAATTGCATAACGGTTGTGTCCATCAACAAGTGTATTGTTCCACACGAACAAAGGAGAAATCAGCTTGCCTTCTTTCAGGATATTTTCTTCAAGCTGCTTAAATTCATCATCGGTCAGAGGGGGAATCTGGGACTGGAACTCCGGGTCGATTTTCAGATTGATCATACGCACACTCCTTTATCTCTCCTGCTGCGTCTGTTCTTCCTCCCGGAAAAAGGACGCAACATTCTGCTTTGCGGTTTTCAGTTTGAGCAGTTCTTCCTTGGCTTCCTTGTACTGCTCGTAGAACTTTGCCTTTTCGGATGCCAGCTGCGCATACTCGACTTCCAGCTTTTTCGGGCTGGGCAGCTTTGTGATGTTGTTTGCCTTGAAATAGGCTGCTGCCGCCCGGTACGCTGTCAGTTCTGCACGGTGCTGCTCCTCAAAGGCTGCGGGTCGTTTGGCAGCTTTCAGTTTCTGCGCAATCGGGCGGTACTGCTGGTAGGCAGTAGCGTGACTGCGCAGATTCTTGTTTTCTGCCATGCGGGTTTCGAGGTCTTTCACCACTGCCAGTGTGTCGTGATACTTGGTTTCCAGTTCAGCGATGCGCTGGTTTAGAGCGTCCTCGTCGGTCAAGCCCTTTTCCTGCAGAAGCTTCACGGTCTGTGCCATAACTTTGAGATTGTGTTTCGTGAGCCAACGCTTATAGCCAATGCCCTTGCCCTCGGTCATCCTCGACTGGATGTCGATCAGTTTCCCGATGGTATCCTGCTTGAACTGCGCCTTGGGTTTGCGTTCGGCGTTTGCCTGCAACGTGGCAAGCACTGCTGCCTTATCGAACTTGTCACCGAGATGTTTCGCCCGGATGAACTTTGTTCTTCCAGCGGGCAGATAACTTAAGCATCCGCGACTTTCCTTGACGGCAATGCCGTACTGCTGCAAGAGCCTGTCCGAGAAATCTTCAAAGCTCGTTGTGCGGTACAGCACTGAAGAAATCTGTTTCCGTAAAGTGTCTTTCACGGTTTCAAACTTCTTCTGCCGGGGCGGTTGTCCGGCTGCGGTGAGGGCTGCGTTCTCACGGTCAAGTTTCAACTGACCACGCCTACGCGCCCAATACTCAGCTTCGCTCACGCGCTCTTTCGAGCCGTTGAGCAGGTCGATCTGGTACAGTCCGGCACCCTCGCACAGTTCCATGACCTCAACACGCAAGTGCCGCATGGTCTGGGCGGTGCTGGAGTGCTTCATGCCCTCTAGCCAGTCACGGGGTTTCTGCATATAAGGCTTGCGCTCCACCTCCCGTGTTCGGACGCTGCCGATCACGATGTGGACATGGATATTTCCCGAACGGTTATGCCCATCCGGGTGAGTGCAGACGATGGCGGGATGACCGGGGAAGTTGTCCTTGCAGAACTGCAAGTCAAGGGCTTGCGCCCGCTCCATGGTCAGGCCGTTCTCTACTGCGTCCTTCGGGTCGAAGCTGATGATATAATGGTGGGTCTTCACGTCCGCAGACTGTTCGTAAAAGAGTATTCAACAAATGACACGGCAACTGGATGTCAGGATTGGTTACTGTTCACTCCGCTAGGCCTAAAAAGCATTAAGTCCCATGACCACACCGCCGAGGTGTTGGCCATGGGACTTTTTGTGTCTGGGAGCGGCACACCTCTATCGAGGTGTAACACACTAGACTTTGTTCCAAAGTCGTGTGCCAAAGGAGATTACGCTCCTTTGAAATTTCCGTCATCATAGAGGAAAGAAACAATCTATTAACTTTCCCATGCAGCAACAATGCTTCTTTCTGGGTTTTGAGGGTCAATAGTCACCTTTATAGGTGTTCCCTTGCTCACGAGAGGGTTGAACCAAAACCAATGGGACTGTCCATAATAAGTGTCTTTTCCAATCTTGTATTGGTACCGAATCACCCAAGGATAAATTACATCTTCATCAGCAAGGTGATAGGTACTCATGTGGAATTTTATGTGAACCCTTTTTACTGCATCAACTTTTCCGGAAACAATCTTTCCGTTTTTCAGCAGGTCTGCTTTGCGGATGTCTGTAATCCATGCTACCCCGATAATTGCCATAGCAATAAGCCACGCAGCTATGAGTGCCCCGATTCCAACTTGCTTATAGGCGATAGAAATCAGAAAAGCAACAAAAATCCCAACAGCACCAAGAATATGGAGCAAATCTTTAGAAAAGAACTTATGGATTTTTTTCATGGAAAGACACTTCCTTTCTCGGTAGACAACATTATTTGTTCTATTGTATCATATGCTCTGTGTTTTTTCAAACCAAGTCAAGTGATTGGTGAAACGACATGAAATAATTGCATCTCACGACAGGTCACCGAAGATAATTGGATTTTTGCAAAAAAGAGGAGTAGTGTATCGTCGAAGGATGTGTTATACTCAGTCCATGGAACAATTATGAACTTTATTGTTACTCGGCAGGGTTTGGGGCAGGCACGCCCCAACAAGAAGCACTTCGGAAACGCACGAGCGTTGCAGAAGTGAAGTCCCGGTGGAGCACAACATTTTCAAGAATTGAAAGTTTGTGGCCACGGGACGGTTCTTGACCTCTACCGCTGCGCTCAAAATCAACTTTCGACAAATGTTTCCGAATTGTTAAGGCGTAAAAATAAGTAGAGGTTGTGCTGCTCATGTAAGTGGGTCACCGTTTGCTCCGAACGAAGTTCCTGCCCCTGTTTGTGCAGCGGCGTTGACGAAAAGTCGGTATCACGTCCGGTCGGCTCATGAAATTTTCAAGGTGCAATCTTCCCTGAAAAAGAAAAATACCGCCCACGCAGCGCAGCGATGATTTTGTCGGGTGAATCGGCGGCAAAATGAATCGGGTGTGTTGCGGGGCGGTAGCTTCTTTCGTGGATTTTTCCTCACTGAAGTGGTGGGTCTCACGGTGATAACCAACCACTTTTGCAGAAGATTTGCAATCAATCTACAAGTTCAGTGGGATTTGTGATAGAGAATATCATGGTTCGTAGAGTACGTCAAGATGATTCCGAAGAAATTATTTATGAATGGAGACAATAGTAAGACTTCTATTATGAATATGATACACTTTACATCATGAAAGAATTTAAGCTGCACAAAGATGATTCAAGCTGATGTGCAATATGCACAATAAGTTTTCTACAGCAAAATACAGATGTGGTCATTTAGCTCTTTTACCAGACAACTTTTTTTGTAAAATAAAAAAATTTGTTGACTTGAAATTGCTTGAAATGTTATCTTGTTGGTAACAAAAGCACGGTGAAGTGCTTGCTACCACACGAAAAGGCAAAACAAAAAAGGAGAGTAAAATGATGAAAAAGCGTATTGCGGCGTTGGTCACCGCCGGTGTCCTTGCTTTGTCGATGCTTACCGGCTGCGGAAGCAAACAGGAGAGCTGGAAAGTTACCTGCCCGTGGGCACCGTCTGGTGTAGCAGCGATGGTCAGCCAAAAGGCTGCTGCCAAGTCCCCTGATTATTCTGATAATAAAATCACACTGGTTGCTGAAGCCGTCAAGGGCGATGCTGCTACTGTCAACACTTGGGTGTCCAGTACTAAGGCAAATGATAAGGAACTGGTCTTCGCCGGTGAAGGTCTGTTCGCCATTACCGAGACTCTGGATCCGGCCAAGCTGCAGTTCAGCTACGACGATTTCGAGTTCGTGGAGAACTTGTACTCCTCCGTCTTCGTCCTGTCCGCTGATTCTTCACTGAACCTCAAGAATCTGGACGATCTGGAGGCCTATGTCAAGGCAGGCAACCCCGTATCCGTGGCCGTTAACGGCGCTACCGGCTCCGAGGCTTTCCTGGCAGCGGCTCTGTTCGGCTCTATGGGTGCCGGCGACCAGCTGAAACTGACTCCGTACCAGTCCGCTGCGGAGGCTGCACAGGCTGTAGCTAAGGGTGAAACGAACTTCGCGGTCTCTCACCAGTCTCAGATTCTTGAGACCTACCAGCAGGGCGGCGTTGATGTGGTTTGCGCATTCGATGACAAGGCTATCGAAAACGGCCCCTTCGCAGGCGTTGAGGGCGTTGGCTCCAAGGGCTATCCCTACTTCCGCAACCGCTGCTTCGTCATGGCTCGCAAAGGTACTGACGCCGCAAAGGTTGCCGAGCTGAAAGAGCTGTATGATAAGATCCTCGCCGATGATGAGATGGTCGAGTGGCTGAACGACACCATGCTGCTGGAAGTCGATACCATGACCGAGGACGATGTGAAGGCTCACATTGAGAACGTCAAGAGCATCGTCGAGCAGTATAAGGACATCGTGGCAGGCTGATAAAAAGTCCTCATAGCGACAAAAAGCCGAAGCAGGGGGAAGGGGATGACACCGTCCCCTGCTTTTATATTTAAAAAGGAGTGGAAACAGGTGAAAAATCTGATAGAACGCATCGAAGCAAGACTGGATGACTGGGGCGCGAAGCTCGAGAAGAAGAACATCGAGTACCCTGTTGATTTGATCTGCGGCATTCTGTTTCTGGTCATCGGCATTGTACTGCTGCTCATCATGCCCCGGCAGGTGCAGATTTCGGAAAAGGACGTTGTGAACGGCCGCGCCTTCCCGACGATGCTGATCTGGCTCATGCTGGCCATGAGTGCCCTTCTGGTAGGCCGCGAGGCATATAACATGGTAATGCACCGCCCGGCCAAGACTAAGATGCTCAACCTTCTGGTGGAGGTCAAGGCTCTGGTAATCGTCCTTATTCTGGTGGTCACTTACCTGCTGGCGGAGGTCACAGGTCTGTTCGTGGTGGGTGCCGTGTTCTGCGCGCTGGCCTTCCTGCTGTTTTTCCGCTGCAAGAAGCCCCTCTACTACGCCATCACCGTCTCGATGGCGGTGCTGATCTGGGTCGTGTTCCACTTCGTGCTGAATGTTAGTTTCTGAGGAGGCAGAATATGGGTTTGTTTGACTTTATCGGCCCGGCCTCCGGGCTGCTTTTTACCCTTGAAAATATCATATGGATCAACCTCGGCGTCTTCATCGGCTGCGTATTTGCCGCCATTCCTGGCCTGAGTGTCATCCTCTGCATCATCCTGTTTCTGCCTGTTACCTACACCATGAAGGCCATTCCCGGCATGATGTTCCTTCTGGGTATCTACTGTGCGGGTGGATACGGCGGCTCGGTGTCGGCTATCCTCATCAACACCCCGGGCACGCCCCACGCGGCGGCTACTATGCTGGACGGTCATCCACTGTCCAAGATGGGCCGCACCAAGGCGGCTCTTAAAATCGCGCTGTATGCCTCCACCTTCGGTGGCATCTTCTCTGCACTGGTGCTGCTCTTCCTCGGCCCGCAGGTGGCCAAAATTTCGGCACAGCTGGGCACGGCGGAGTACTTCATGGTCTGCCTGTTCGGCATGACCATCATCGCAGGCGTTTCGGGCAAGAGCCTCGTCAAGGGCATCATCGCCGCTTGCCTCGGCCTGCTCATCTCCTGCGTGGGTGCAGACCCCATGACCAGCTACGACCGCTTTACCTTCGGCGTCCACCGCCTGTATCTGGGCCTCGATCTTGCCGTTACCCTCATCGGCCTGTTCGCACTGGTGGAGATCATCGGCAAGGCGGAGCTGAAGCGGAGCGAGCTGAACCTCCACGCCGGAAAGATCGGAAACGACGACGGCAAGATCACAAAGGATGAGTACAAGCGGATGCTCCGCCCGGTGCTCATCGGCTCTCTCATCGGCTCCTGCGTGGGCATTGTGCCCGGTACGGGCGCTTCGGAAGCCTCTTGGTTCTCCTACAACACTGCAAAGAATATGTCCAAACACCCGGAAGAGTTCGGCCACGGTTCTGTGGAGGGCGTTGCGGCGGCGGAGTCGGCCAACAACGCTGTCTGCGGTGCGACCCTCATCCCCCTGCTGACGCTGGGCATCCCCGGCGACGGCTGCGTGGCCATTATGCTGTCCGCTCTGATGATCAACGGCCTGAACCCCGGCCTCTCGCTCTTTACCACGGATGGTGCGATCATGTACGCCATCATGCTGGGTCTTATCCTTGTGAACATCTTCATGTTCCTGCAGGGCAAGTACCTGACCAGCCTGTTTGCAAAGGTCGTCTCCATCCCCCAGCAGATCCTGACCCCTATCATCGTCATCTTCTGCTTTGCCGGTGCTTACTCGGTGAACAGCAGCTATTTCGACCTGAGCGTTGCGCTGGTGTTCGGCGTGATGGCATGGTTCATGCGTAAGCTGGAACTGCCCGCTGTCCCTGTGCTGTTGGGTATGGTGCTGGGCAACATGACGGAAACCAACTTCCGCCGTGCTTTGCTCATCTCGGATGGAAGCCCCAGAATTTTCGTCAGTAGTGTGTACTGCTGGATCTTCATTGCGCTGATCGTGGTGGTCATTCTCGGCATTCTGCGCGGCAAGATGAAGGAAGCAAAGAACACCAAAGCAGAACAGTAAAGGAAGGTAAAACCATGGCATATAATATCATTTTCTATTTCAGTGACCAGCAGCGCTGGGACACCTGCGGCTGCTTCGGCCAGCCACTGAATATCACGCCTAATCTGGACAAGCTGGCGGCAGAGGGTGTGAAGTTTGACAATGCCTTTTCGCCTCAGCCGGTGTGCGGCCCCTGCCGTGCTCTGTTCCAGACCGGCAAATATCCCACTGAGACCGGTTGCTTCCGCAATAATCTGATGCTGCCCTCCAACATCAAGACGCTGGGCGAGTACATGGAAAAGGATGCCGGCTACGAGACGGCCTACATCGGCAAGTGGCATCTGGCTTCGGACGGTGAGCTGGAAAAAAAGCCCACCGTTGACCACACCATCACCGCTGTTCCGCTGGAACTGCGCGGTGGCTATACCGGTTACTGGCGTGCTGCGGATGTGCTGGAGTTCACCTCCCACGGCTACGATGGCTATGTGTTTGATGAGAACAACAACCGCATCGATTTCAAGGGCTACCGTGCCGACTGCATTAACCAGTTTGCGCTGGACTATCTTGACCAGTATGCCGGCGAAAAGCCCTTCTTCATGACCGTGTCGCAGATCGAGCCGCACCATCAGAACGACCATAATCACTACGAAGGCCCCAACGGTTCCAAGCAGCGATTCGCAGATTTTGTTCTGCCGGAAGATCTGAAGGCTCTGGGTGGAAACGCAGCGGAAGAGTACCCGGATTATCTGGGCCAGTGTGCCAGCCTTGATGAAAACCTTGGTAAGCTGGTGTCAAAGCTGAAAGAAAAAGGCCTGTACGATAATACAGTTATCCTCTATGCTTCCGACCATGGCTCTCACTTCAAGACCCGCAACCGTGACGCGCACCTGAACGGCTATGATGATTACAAGCGCTCCTGCCATGACGGTTGCCTGCATGTGCCGCTGGTCATCTGTGGCGGCCCGTTCAAGGGTGGCAAGGAGATCACCGACCTGGTCAGCACCGAAAGCATTCCCAAAACTCTGCTGGCTCTGGCAGGCGTGGATGTCGGTGATAAGATGATCGGTGAAAATCTGCTTGACGTTGTGGAAAAGAAAAACCATAATAGAGTCAATGAGGTCTATGCACAGATTTCGGAAAGCCGTTGCGGACGCTGTATCCGTACGGCAGATTATATGTATTCTGTCTATGCACCCGGCGTCAACGGCGGCGAGGCTGCGGCATCCGATGTTTATGCAGACGACTTCCTTTACGATATGCAGAAAGACCCGTGGCAGCTGAACAATGTGGTTGCGGATCCTGCATATGCTGCGGTCAAGGCGGAACTTCGTGAACGTCTGCTGAATTGGATTCAGCACGCGGAAGGCAGCCGCCCCACTATCACCGACTGAAAAGGAGCGCTTGCCCATGCTCTCGGCTGTTGAGAAAAAATCCGATCAGGTTTATCGCTGGCTTCTGGCTTATATTGACGAAAACAAATTTTCCGGGAACCAGCGTTTGCCTTCGGAAAATGCGCTCTGCCGGAAGCTGGGTGTCAGCCGAGAAACGATACGAGTGGCCATCGACCAGTTGGTAGCAGAAGGACTCGTGTACAAGCTCAAGGGAAGTGGGACTTATTTCCACCGGGAAAAAGTAATGACGCGGGATTTGAACACAGATGATGCCCTTTATAAAATCGGCCTTGTCCTGCAGGGACAGGATACAAGTGCCAATTCGGGATTAATCGAAGGGGTTCGCAGTGTTCTGACGCAGGAGCAGGTTGACCTCCATGTATTTCTGACCGATAACAAATTCTGCAACGAACGCCGCTGTCTGGAGACTGTGGTACATCAGAATTTTCACGGTTTCATCGTGGATGGTGTCAAATCGAGCATCCTCAGCCCAAATTTTGACTGCTACAAGGAGCTTTACCGACGTAAGATCCCGGTGATATTCTACAACAACTTCTATCGGAACTTGCGCTGCCCCCGCGTAACAATCAATGACATCGAATGTGCCCATCAGCTGATAGGACGCCTGATGGATGCCGGACACAGCCATATTGCAGGCATCTTCGTGTACGACAACTACCAGAGCGTAGAAAAGTTTCAAGGCATGGCGGAAGCGATGCGAAATCGTGGTTTGGAACTGAACGATGATTACATCAAGTGGTGTATTTCGGACGAAGCCCACAACGAAAGCTATGTTCGTTCCATTGAAAGATTTCTGAAGAGCATCCCTAAATGCACCGCTATCGTCTGCTGCAACTACATCATCTATCGGCTGGTCATGAAAACCCTGCAGAAAATGGGGAAGACTGTACCCGAAGATTATTCGCTGGTCTGTTTTGATTATTCCGAAGAAACTTATCGGCAGGAGGATGTTACCTGCTCCGTGGAGCAAGGCTTCGAGATGGGACGTCAGCTTGCGCTGCGGCTTATGGAGATGATTTCCACCGGCGAATGCGATGACCGGAACTACACTTATGTCATGAAGCCCATCCTCTACGATGGCCATTCCATCCGGAAGATCAAAAAGGTAAAATAAAGATTCTCCCGGAGGCAGTACTGCTCTCCGGGAGAATCTCTTTATCGGTTTTGTTGTGCCAGAAAATGTGCAGCAGTATGCAGGCGCGGAAGCACATAGGCAAAGAACTGCTTATACGCTGCGCAAAAGCGGTTGCTTCCAGAGGCATCCCAATCTCGCTTGCATCCGCCTCGGCAGAGCAGCTGATAAGCACATGCTGCGCATTCCGTCGGGCGTTTGCGGCCCTGTGCCAGAAATGTCTGGCTTGTGGGAGAATCAAGCGCATCTTCAACGGTACAGTGGCTCAGATTTCCCAGCTTCCACTCATCCAGAACATAAAAGTCACAGGGATAAAGGCTTCCGTCACCTTCTACGGTAAGATAATGTCCACAGGAACCGGAGGAAGCGCAGGAGGTAGGCGGCATTCCCAGCAGGATACGCAGATAGTCCTCAAAATTGCGAACGCTGATATAATTGCCTCGTTGCAGCTGCTGATACCAAGTATCAAAGACGCCGCACAGAAAACGACCATAAAGTTCCGGCGTTAGAGAATATGCCTGCCCTCCAATCGTATCAAGTGGGTCAAGACATGGGATGAATTGCAGATTGTGCTGTCCCAACTCGCAGAGGCTTTTGAAGGCTCGCTGCGGCTTTCTGGCCAGCTGTCCGGTCACAACACAGAGCAGATTCGTTTCGACCCTGTAGGCATCCAGCAGCGCAAGCGCATGAGTTACTTTATCCCATGTGCCCTGCCCAGCTGCGTCCAGCCGATAGAGATCATGGTTCTCCTGTGTGCCGTCCAGAGAGAGGCCTACGAGGAAAGAGTTGGCTTTGAAAAAGGAAGCCCACTCTTCATCCAGACAAATGCCATTGGTCTGGATGCTGTGGAACACAGAGATATTGCGCTGCATGGAACGCTCCGTTTCCAGAAAGAACCGGAAGAAATCCAACCCGGCAAGAGTCGGTTCGCCGCCCTGAAACAGAAAATGGACGCTGCCGCCTTCCTCTGTGGCTGCAAAAGCCTTTTCAACCAGTTCTCCTGCCATTTCATGGGAAAGCAGTCCCATATTTTTGCAGGCTCGGCTGTTGGAAACATCGTCATAAAAGCAGTACCGGCAACGCAGATTGCACAGGCTGGACGCTGGCTTGACGAGAAATGTATTATGTTTCATAGAGATTCCCTCCGTGCTTCGCAGTTCTTAAAACAAGGATACCGGAAAATACGGGCTTTCGCAAGCAGTAACAGTTAAAAGCTGTTTGAAATAGTAAGAAAACAAATATAGTTGTCCGAAAATCAAAAAAGGAGAAGAAAACTTGTATGGATGAAAATAAAACATACGGTACACGGTTAGCACGGCTTTGGAAGCTGTTTTTGAGTACGCTGTACATTAGCAGCTTTACCTTCGGCGGCGGCTTTGTCATCGTGACCTTTATGAAGAAAAAATTTGTAGATGAGCTGCACTGGATCGATGAACAGGAAATGCTGGATATGACAGCGTTGGCGCAGTCCTCTCCGGGCGCAATCGCGGTCAATGCTGCAATTCTGGTAGGCTGGCAGGTAGAAGGCTTGATTGGAATGATCGTGGCAGTGTTGGGCACCATCATCCCACCTATGGTCATTCTTTCAGTCATTTCTGTGTTCTACAATGCTTTTGCCACCAATCGCTATATCGCGTTGTTACTCAAGGGAATGCAGGCTGGTGTGGCGGCGGTCATTCTGGATGTTGTATTCGACCTCGGCGGCAAGGTGCTGAAGACCCGCTCATGGGTGTATATTGTCCTGATGGTCGCAGCGTTTGTCGCAAATACGGTGTTTGATGTCAATGTGGTGGTGGTCATCCTTGCCGCTGCAGTATTCGGCGTGGTGCTGGCTCTGGTCCAGTGGAAAAAAGGTGGTGCAAAATGATCTACTTACAGCTTTTTCTCAGCTTTTTGCAGGTGGGTATGTTCAGCGTAGGCGGCGGCTATGCGGCCATGCCGCTGATCCAGAGCCAAGTGGTGGAACAACATGGCTGGCTGACGATGCAGGAGTTTACTGACCTCATCACGATTGCAGAAATGACCCCTGGTCCCATTGCGGTCAACTCGGCAACTTTTGTTGGTTTGCGTATCGCGCAGGTACCCGGAGCCATCATTGCAACACTAGGTTGCATTACACCGGCGCTGTTCTTTGTTTCACTTCTATCCTACATCTATCGTAAATACAAGGATATTTCTCTGCTGCAAAGTGTTCTGGCCTGCCTGCGTCCGGTCATTGTAGCGCTTATCTTTGGTGCAGGTCTTTCTATACTGTCTATGGTGGTGTTCGGAGAGAGTGCAAAGACGCTCGCCAACGTAGACTGGATCGGCATCGGCAGTTTTGCATCGGCATTTTTTGTGCTACGGAAGCTCAAGTGGAATCCCATCCTGACCATGTGCCTGTGCGGCGTGGCCGGGCTTGGACTTCACATTTTGCTCGGAATATAATCTTAAGACAACTTGTCTGTTGGAATCATGAAAATAAATCATTGGGCTTGCAATCAGGGCAAAACTGTGGCATATACATTATACGAAACGTTGCTTTAATGAACGTATTACCGTTCAATGACGTATAAAATGGAGGTGCCCGCCATGACCGCCGTGATCTACGCCCGCTATTCCAGTGATAACCAGCGCGAAGAATCCATTGAAGGTCAGATTCGTGAATGCACGGCGTATGCTGAGAAGAACGGCATCACCGTCGTCAAGCACTACATCGACCGTGCCATCTCTGCAAAGATGGACAACCGCCCGGAGTTTCAGCAGATGATAAAGGACAGCGACAAGAAGCTGTTTGACATCGTTCTGGTCTGGAAACTCGACCGTTTTGCTCGGAACCGCTACGACAGTGCCCGGTACAAGACCCAGCTGAAGAAGAACGGTGTCAAGCTTATGTCGGCTACGGAAATCATTTCCGAGGGGCCGGAAGGCATCATTCTGGAATCGGTGCTGGAGGGCTATGCGGAATACTACTCCGCCGACCTTGCCGAGAAGGTCGTGCGTGGACAGACCGAGAACATCTTGAAAGGCCGCTGCAACGGTGGCCGTGGAACCTTTGGCTATACGCTGGATTCGGAACGGAAGTTCCATATTGACCCGCTCACCTCTCCTTTTGTGCTGGAATCGTTCAGAAAGTACCGGGATGGTCTTACGATGAAAGAGATTCGGGACTGGTTGAACGAGAACGGCATCAAGAACCCGGTCGGCGGTGAGTTCACCTATAACAGTGTCGAACATATGCTCAAGAATCGGCGGTACATCGGAGAACTGAAATTCCGGGATGTGGTCGTGCCGGATGCCATCCCGCCCATCATTCCGCTGGAACTGTTTGAGGATGTGCAGGAAAAGATTGCCAAAAACAAGAAAGCCCCTGCCCGAAGAAAGGCAGAGGATGATTACCTACTGACCACCAAGCTGCACTGTGGCTGCTGCGGTGCGCTGATGTTTGGCGAAAGCGGTACAAGCCGGACGGGAGAAGTCCACCGCTACTATAAATGTGCTACCGCCAAAAAACACAGGGGCTGCAAGAAAAAGACTGTCCGTAAGCAGTGGCTGGAAGATTTGGTGGTCAACCAGACCATGCAGCTTGTGAAAGACGATGCCGCTATGGAATCTATCATCGCCAAGGTGATGGAACTGCAAAACAAGGAGAATACCAACATTCCCCTCTATGAGAAGCAGCTCCGGGATGCGGAATCGGGTATCCAGAATATGCTCAATGCGATTCAGGCTGGAATCCTGACCAGTTCCACCAAGGAGCGGTTGGAGCAACTGGAAGAAACCAAGCGTGAGCTTGAAGCCCGCATTGCGGAAGAGAAGCTGGCAAAGCCCAAGGTCACGGAGGAGTTCATCCGGTTCTGGCTGCTGCGGTTCCGCAAGCTGGACATGAGCCTGAAAGACCAGCGGCAGGCATTGGTGGATACGTTCATCAATTCGATTTATCTGTACGATGATAAGGTTTTAATAACCTTTAATTATAAAGAAGGTACACAGACCATCACATTTGAGGAAGCGGCTCAAGCCACATCAAAGGGAAATGGTTCGGATTTGGATTGCTTTACTGCACCAAGAATCCCCGACACACTTTCGTGTGCCGGGGATTCTTTTTGTGCAACCGGAGAGGATTCGAACAGGGCAGCGGCGCACAGCGCCGCAAGCAAAGCCACAGTGCGGCTTTGCTTAGTCCGCGGTTCCCAACCCGTAGGAATGTCTAACAACAGGCTGCGATTTACAGTGCGCCGGGAGGATTCGAGTTATCCTTTTTTGTTTTTCATCCAGATGCGGTACAGCCCGTCTGTGATGAGGGTCTCCCGGTATAGAATGGGGGTGCAGCATGCTTCCCGGATGGGAATGGGCAGATTGCCGGTGGCGTAGAATGCTGTCTGCGGGCCAAGCTCTGCGCAGAAACGTTCCGCCAGACCGTCCAGCAGACTGGCGGTGCCCAGTATAAAGCCGTTCTGCAGGCAGGAAGAGGTGCTCTTGCCCAGAATGGATGCAGGAGCCTTTGCAGCAAGGTCGATCTGCGGCAGCTGAGCGGTGTTCTTTACCAGTGCGCTCAGCGAGAGCTGCGGCCCGGGCAGGATCACTCCGCCCACAAGCTCCTGCTTGGCATTGACTGCCATCATGGAGATAGCGGTATCGGCTGAGATCACCACCAGCGGCCCGGAACACTCTGCCAGTGCAGCAACAGCACCGCATAAAAGCTCGGCGCCCAGCTGGGCGGGGTTGTCCAGCCGAAGCTTGATGCCGCTTTTCAGGCCGGGGCCGACCGTCAGGATGCGCGCATTGCAGAGGATACGCAAAGCGGAAAGAACCCGGCCGCTCAGCACGGGCACTACACTGCCCAGAATACCGCCTTCAATTTGTGCCGGTGAAGCACCGTGCAGAGAGAGCAGATTCACCAGACGGATGGCGTATTCGTCCACCGTTGCGGCGGTATCAGAGTGCAGCCGTCCACAAAAACGCAGAGTATCCTGCTCGTAGCCGCCCACGGTGATGTGGGTGTTGCCAATGTTGACGGTGAGTATCATAAACAAAGCCCTCCTCTGCAGCGCAATATAATGTATATAATAATATAATAGCGCACCCGCCGCGGATGTTGACACAGGACATGGCGCTTCTCCCTTATAGAATAAGTATAGCTATATAACACAGGATACGGGGATGAT
>OGFR01000948.1_pt1 | contig 16445 bp, 15 predicted proteins | sample 1571001 | NCBI WGS metagenome assembly OGFR01 (sample SAMEA2582064, study PRJEB24529) | metagenome | biome: Human gut stool | place: China | collected 2011 | reverse complement strand
CACATAACAGTTTTCCCGTATACGCTGGACCGCGATACAGATGTGGACGATCAGGTTCTGGTAGGCCACCGAGTTGACGGTAAAATTTTCCGTGTCGGTGACCTCCGCCACACAACCTGCCACCCGCTTCATGTGCTCCTGGTCTGCGGCTTCTCCCCCTGCCAGCGCCTCGCTCTCTTTTCCGATACACTACGGCTCGAAAAGGAAAGCATAAGTTCCAATTCATCGCATTGGTTTCCTGAAAATGCTGACATAAGAAGGAGCGGATTTCAAATGATCAAGCGTACTTATGAAGAGCTGGAGCCCTATTTCCCCGCCGGTCATTTTGGCGTGACCTGCAAGCGCTACCACGGCAAGGACGAGACCGGCGCCTAGAAGTTCTGGATCGGTGTGTCCGAGTTCGAGCCCGACGGCGGTGCTGACTGGGCCTACGACGACAACCCCCTGGAGAAGGTCTACTTCGTCCTGGAGGGCGAGATGACCGTTACCGACAAAGACGGCAACAAGTACATCATCCACAAGAACGAGTCCATCTCCTTCCCCCCCAACGAGGGCCGCGGCCTGAAGAACGAGAGCGGCAAGCCCGCCAAGATGCTGGTCATCATCAATTATCCCGACGCGCAGTAAGTAAGAGGAGGAAGCAGAAATGGTCAACGTGAAGAAAGAGTTCGTCGACAACATGTTCTCCGTGAAGGGCAAGGTCGCCCTGGTCACCGGCGCCACCGGCGCTCTGGGCTGCGTCCTCTCCAAGGCTTACGGTTATGCCGGCGCCAAGGTGTTCATGACCGGCCGCAACGAGAAGAAGCTCCAGGCTCTGGAGGCCGAGTTCAAGGCCGAGGGCATCGACTGCGCCTACGGCGTGGCCGATCCCGCCGACGAGGCCCAGGTGGACGCCATGATTAAGGCCTGTGTGGCCCAGTACGGCGAGGTCAACATCCTGGCCGTCACCCACGGCTTTAACAAGCCTCAGAACATTCTGGAGCAGTCCGTGGCCGACTGGCAGTACATCATGGATGCCGACTGCAAGAGCGTCTATGTAGTGTGCAAGTATGTTGCCCAGCAGATGGTCGACCAGGGCAAGGGCGGCAAGATCGTGGTGGTCACCTCCCAGCGCTCCAAGCGCGGCATGGCCGGCTACACCGGCTACTGCACCTCCAAGGGCGGCGCCGACCTGATGGTGTCCTCCATGGCCTGCGACCTGAGCGCCAAGTACGGCATCAACGTCAACTCCATCTGCCCCACCGTGTTCCGCAGTGATCTGACCGAGTGGATGTTCGATCCCGAGTCCGCCGTGTATCAGAACTTCCTGAAGCGCGAGCCCATCGGCCGTCTGGCCGAGCCTGAGGACTTCGTGGGCTACGCCCTGTTCCTCTCCTCCGACGCCTCCAACTACATCACGGGCGCCAACTGCGACTGCTCTGGCGGTTACCTGACCTGCTAAGCCTGGAAGGAAGTCGAGCAGCATGAAAGAAATCAAGAACATTCTCATCTGTGGCGCGGGCATGATGGGCAAGAACATCGGCTATGTGTTTGCGTCCAACCCCAGCTTCCAGGTGGGCATGTATGATCTGTACCCCACTGATGTGGAGGCGGGCATCCGCACCAACACCAGGCAGCTCCTGGACAAGGGCGTCATCACCGAGCAGGAGCTGAGCGACCGTCTCTCCCGCATCTCCTTTACCAACGACATCGACAGCGATCTGGTGAAGAACGCCGATCTGGTGATCGAAGCCGTTTTCGAGGACATGAAGATCAAGCGGGAGACCTTCGCCAAGCTGGAGGCGCGCTGCCGCCCCGACACCATCTTCTGCACTAACTCCTCTGTCATGAGCCCCAGCGAGATCTCCGCCGAGCTGAAGCACCGTGAGCGCTTTGTGGGCACTCACTTCTGGAACCCCGGCCACCTGATCCCCCTGGTGGAGGTGGTCAAGTCCGACGCCTCCAGCGACGAGGTGGCCCAGACGGTGATGGAGGTGCTGCGCTCCGTGGGCAAGAAGCCCGTGCTGTGCAAAAAGGACGTGCCCGGCTTCATCGCCAACCGCATGCAGCACGCCCTCTGGCGGGAGGCCATCTCCATCGTGGAGAACGGCATCGCCGACGCCGCCACCGTGGACGAGGCGGTGCGCTACTCCTTCGGCCTGCGGCTGCCCCAGCTCGGCCCCATGGAGAACGCCGACATGGTGGGTACCGACCTGACCTATAGCATCCACGACTACATCCTGCGGGATCTGGAGGACTCCCACGAGCCCTCCCCCCTGCTCAAGCAGCTCCGCGATGCGGGCAAGATCGGCTTCAAGACCGGCGAGGGCTTCCAGAAGTGGACGCCTGAGCAGGTCGCCCAGTCCAACGCCGAGCTCAATGAGTATCTGATTCGGATGCTCTACGGAAAGTAAGGAAAGTGTGTTCCGCGACTCACATGCCATAGATAGAACGAGAGAATGAGAAAGGAAGCGATCACATGTCGAAACAGCCCCAAGCAGCAGCCCAACTGAAGGGCACTCCGCTGTGGCGTATGAGCAAAAAGTTCAATTTCGCCGCAGAGAAAATTATTCCGGACTCTTTTGTGTTCTGTATCATCTTGACCTTCCTTGTGTTCGTGCTGTCCCTTCTCCTGTGCGGCAAAAGCCCGCTGGAGCTTCTGGTGGGATGGTGGGACGGCCTGAGCAGCCAGTTTACCTTGGCTTTCCAGATGGGCATTATGGTTGTCGTGTGCGCCACCTGCGCCCGCAGTCCACAGGTGAACCGTCTGCTGAACAAGATGTCCAGCATGGTACACAGCCGGACTACGGCACTGGTGCTGATGATGATCTTCGGCTATGTCACCTCTATGATGAACTATGCCTTCTGCACCATAGTTACTCCCATCCTCGCCATGCAGCTTGCCAAGCATGTCCGCGGCCTGCACTTCCCCATGATGGTGGCTGGTGGATATACCTGCATGATTCTGGGTCAGTGCCTGGGGCCTTCCGCCACCCTGTATTCCAATCTGGCTACTGAGGGCAGCTCTTATGCTCAGATTGTCGGCCAGACCATGAGTGTGGCTGAGACTTGCTACAACCCCATGAATATCATCCTGTTTACGGTTCTGGCAATCGCATTTACCGTTATTGTCGTGTTTACCCGCCCTGGCGAAGACGAGCTGGTGGAGCTGCGCGATGTAGCCACCCAGGCCGATGTGGAGCCAAAGAGCTATAAGAGCACCAAAAAGGCCGAAACCCCTGCGGAAAAGATGAACACGTTCCGCCCCATTATGTGGCTGGTCGGCGCCTTCATCTTTGCCTATGCCGTCTACTCCTTTGTCACCAAGGGGTTTCTGGGAAGCCTGAACATGAATTTTGTGATTTTCCTGTTTGTGGGTGTCAACTGCTTCCTCTTCCCTGAGCCGCATCAGTGGATGGAGGCCCACACAGACTCCATGCATCTGGCCACGGATATCATCCTCCAGTTCCCCTTCTATGGCGCTATCATGGGCATGATGTATCTGGACGGCGGCTTGGGTTCTGTGCTGGTCAATGCTATCACGTCTGTCGCCACCGCCCACACCATGCCGATCTTTACCTTCCTGTCGGCCTGCCTGGTAAATCTGTTTATCCCCTCTCAGGGCGGACAGTTTACCGTGCAGGGACCGCTGATTGTGGAGGCTGCAAAGGCCATACCCGGTACCGACCTGGTCAACTGCCTCAATGCGTTTGTGCTGGGCGATGAGTGTACGAACCTGCTTCAGCCCTTGTATGTCATCCCTGCCCTGTCCGTAGTTGGCATGAAGCTGAAAGATGTATGGGGCTTTATGGCATTTATCTGCGTGTTCTGGATTGGCATCACCTGTCTCGGCCTGTATTTTATCCCCATGTTTGTCTGAATGAAGCGCCTCATCACGAGTTAATGTTGGGAACATACCCGTGCTGTTGCACCCCCTTATTTGAGTGGCAACTAGCAGCCGGTGAATGCTCCTGCTGTCTGGTTGGCGCTTAAGTATCGGCACTCCTTGGAATGACCAAAAAACGTTTATAGCCCTTCTCAAAAAGCAGAACCCCGTCAGAATTCACAGATTCTGACGGGGTTTCTTTCGCGGCCTGATTCCTTTCCGTTTTTGTCTGACCCAAATGGGATTTCAGAGCAGTCTCCACGTGGCTTTGGCCGCCTGGCGCTGGGAGACCGTGGTGACATGGGCGCAGGGTTCCGGGGTAAACCACGCAGAGAAGTCCCCGGACAGCCCCACCCGCTTTAGCACTTGGTGAAGCATATGCAGAACACTGTCCGGGGAGACGGGCACACCGGCAGGACTTCGGTTTCCTTATCTCCGTTGATACGGGTGATCTGCCGCTTAACCCGGAGGTCACCCCTCTCCAAATCAATGCATTCCCATTTGGAGCCCGGCAGTCCTCACCGACAGAGTCCAGTAGCTGGTTCTGGGTACCAATACGCCGCCCTTTTTTGCTTTCCGCAGGAGGGATTGGGGGTGCTTTAACGACAGAGGCTTCATCGCCTGGTGCTCCAGCCTGGGCAGGGTCCAGCTTTTCGGCGGGGTGGCGGGGACTAGCCTTTGCGCTCTGACCAAGTTCATTACAGAGGAAGTGATCTGGCGGATATTTTGTACTATCTTGGGACGCAGGCCTCTGGGCTGTTCCTGCGCTCAAGCCGTTCTATCCGTCCCCTGGGCAGAAGGTCCTTGTAGAGCTTCTCCAGCGGGCACCTCTCAATATTGGGCCTAGATTGTCAATATAGCCCTCAGCCAAAGGTGGATACGGGCTTCTGCCCATAAAAGCTGTCTAACGACCGCCCGCGGCAAGTTAAATGCTCCGCTATCCCGCCAAGTGGTAAAAAACAGCGCATTCACAGCAAGCGGCGAAAGGCAGGCTTACAGAGGCGGGGCATCTGCATAGGAGTCCCGATAGCGACGGCGATACTCCGCCGGGGTCAAGTTATAGTTTAACTCAAAAATTTTATAGAACTGTGTAATATTACTGTAACCTACCTCTTGGATAATCTCATTGATGCTCCGCTGGGAGGCGATCAGCAGCTTTTGAGCATGGGCCAGCCGTAGCAGTGTGACATAGGACTTGAAGGAGATCTGCATCTCATCCTTGAACAAATGGCGAAAATAGGACTCATTTAAATTCAGATGGCTTGCCACCTGAGAGAGAGTCAGATGTTCGGTGTAGTGGTCGTTAATATATACCTGGGCCTCAGCAATCTTTGGACTAAAATTGGGGACATGCTGGACGTTCTCCAACGAACTGCGGGCTTGAGACAGGGCCAAAAGCACCTGCCGCAGCAGAATGTCCAATTCCATTTGGTAGAAAGGACTCCGCTTGGCATACACCTGATAGGCCCTGCGGATGAGTTCGCCCAGCCAGTCGGCGGCCGGGTCGTCGGCATGGATGCGGTTTTGAAAACTCAGGGGGTTATAGTTTAGAAAACGCAGATACTGGCTGTCTACTGCTTGGCTGCCAGGAGCAGAGATAGCCGAGGGAAGGAAAATCAGAAACAGGTATCGGCAGTCCTGGGTTCCGTCAGAGATGGCTACGTGGCTCTCGTAGTTATTAGAGATGAAGATGTCACCTGGCTTCACAGGGTAGACCTTGTTCAGATAAACAAATTTCCCTGTTCCTCCCACGCACAGGCCGATCTCGTGGTAGCGGTGCCAGTGCATAGGGTCCTTATTTCCCATCACTTGATAGGGGAACAGATGGATGGGGAAGGAGGGGTCAAATTCATATTCCCAGTTAAAACGTTTCGTGGCGTGCACCTCCCAACGCGGCGACAGAATAGAGCTCTTGGAGTTCTGACGGGGACCAACTGGGGAAAGAAGGAAAAACATATTTAAAAATACAAAAATTGATCTATAAAGGAAGGATTTATCCTAGTGCTTAAGTACTATGATAGCACAGACCTGTAAAAATTCCAAGAAACCAGCCGGAATTGTTATAAAAAGTACCGGAAATGGGATTGATTCTATCGGAAGTGGATTGTAACATATAGACAATAAGAGCGCAGTTTCATTAAGAAAGTTTGATGTTATTGTGCTCCGATATTGAAAGGAAGTGTATGGAATGAAAAAGTGGATCGCGTTGCTCCTGTCCTGTGTTATGCTCCTGGCGATGGTAGCCGGCTGCGGCGGCACCCCTGCAGAGAGCCCGAGTCAGTCGGGCGGCGCTGGTGAAACTGCCCCCCAATCCGCGGCGCCGGACGGTGAAACCAAGACTTACAAGGTTGGCTTCTCCAACGTCTGGGTGGGCAACACCTGGGGCGTACAGTGCGTCAACGAGTTGGAAGCCTATCTGCGCAACAATGAGCAGATCTCCGAGTACTATATCTACAATGCCGATAACGACGTAAACAAGCAGATTTCCGACATCGAGGATCTGATCGCCAAGGGCGTGGATATGTTGATTCTCCAGCCGATCTCTGCCGAATCCGTGGCGGCAGTGGTAGAAGAGGCCTACGACGCGGGAATTGTGGTGGTAAATTGTACCTCCCCCTGTCGGATGCTACCGATAAATACAACGTGTCTGTGGTGGCCCGGGATTACGACTTCGGCTACGTGGGCGCCAAGTGGCTGTGCGAGGAGTTGGGCGGCGAGGGCAATATTGTCTGCCTGGATGGCATGGCCGGCCTGTCCAGTGCTGTGCTGCGCATGCAGGGTGCCCAGGATGCCTTTGCCGAATACCCCGGCATCAATGTAATTGCCTCCGAGTATGCCGACTGGGACTATGCTACTGCCAAGCCTGTCATGGAAAACTTGCTGGCCGCTTATGATGACATCGACGGCATCTGGTCTTCGGGCGGTGATATGACCCGTGCAGCCATCGAGGTGTGGGCCGACTCCGGTCGGGACTGGATCCCCATGATGGGTGAGGACTGCAACGGCTTTCTGAAACTGTGGAGCGAGTACAAGGACGACGGCCTGTCCTGCATTGCCACCTCCCTGCCAACTTGGCTGTTTGCTTACGGTGCCGAGCTTGGCCTGGAGATCCTGAATGGTACCTATGAGGGGGAGAAGGACATTATCGTGGAGATTCCCACCATTACCAATGACCAAGTGGACGACTATGTTCGCTGGGATCTGTCTGACAGCTTCTGGTGTGGCACCAAAATGACCGAGGAGGATATTGTGGCTCTGTACGGAAACGGAAACGACGGCTCTCAGGGCCTTACTGGCGAGGGTGTAGCTACAGATCACTGATGGATCACTGATGGCTGAAGAGAGGCCGGAGCCCACACACATTACCGGAGTGCATGCATAGCCGTGGAAGGCCGGCTTCCGTCATCACTGGGAAAGGGCGAGAAGGGTGACCTGATCGCCCCTTTCCTCACCTCGTAGCGGGAGGATGAGCGTATTGGAACAGGACTATCTGGAATTCTTACATATCACAAAAAACTTTCCCGGCGTTACAGCCCTGGATGACGTGTCCATGTCGGTACATAGGGGAGAGATCCACGCCCTGGTGGGTGAGAACGGGGCGGGAAAGAGCACCCTGATGAATATACTGGGGGGGAACCTCCAGCCCAACGGAGGGGAGCTCCGGCTGGATGGTCATCCGGTGAAAATTTCCAGCCCCATTGACGCATACAGAAAGGGCATTGGTTTCGTCCACCAGGAGTCAAACCTGCTCGAGAACCTATCGGTGCGTGAAGCTTAATTTCTGGGGCGGGAACGGGTCCTCTCCCTGGGGCGCACCGACCGGAAAGGCATGTGCCGGGAGATCCGGGAGTGCTGCCAGCGCTTGGGATATCAATTGGAGCCGGAAAGGCCGGTAGCGGAACTAAACCTGGCTGAGCGGCAAAGTGTGGAGATCGTACGGGCTCTGCTGGGCAGCCCCCGTGTCCTGATTCTGGACGAGCCCACAGCCGCTCTGGCGGAGGACGAAGTGGCCCGGCTCTTTCGAATCGTCCGGGAACTGCGGCAGGAGGGGGTGTCTGTGCTATATATTTCCCACCGGCTGGACGAGATCATGGAGCTGGCCGACCGGGTAACGGTACTTAAGGACGGCAAGCTGGTGGGCACCTTGGAGCGGGGGGAGCTGGACAAAGAGCGCATGGTCAGTATGATGGTGGGCCGCGTTATTGAGGACATCTACCCCGACCGCAGCCAGGTGCAGTTCGGCCCGGAACTGCTGCGGGTGGAGGGGCTGACCCTCCCGGGAAAGCTGGAGCACGTGAGTTTTTCCGTTCGGGCCGGCGAGATTGTGGGGTTGGGCGGCTTGGAGGGACAGGGCCAGCGGACGGCGATCAGAGCTATTTTTGGTGACCAGCGGTTTTCCCAGGGGAGTATCTCTGTGGAGGATACCCCTCTGAAAAGCGGCGGAATTGCCGAGCGCATCCGCAATGGCGTGGCCTACGTCACCCACGATCGGCGGGGGGAGGGGCTGGTGCTTACCCAGTCCATCCGGAAGAACAGCGCCCTGGCCGCCTTGCGGCGGCTATGCACTCTCATGGGCCTGGTAAAGGAGGACGAGGAGCGAACCCAGGTGGCCGAACAGATGGACAGTCTCCAGATCAAGGCATCCTCTATGGAGGAGTTGGTATCCCACCTATCCGGAGGCAACCAACAGAAGGTGATGCTGGCCCGGTGGCTGATGACGAAACCCAGAGTGCTCATCATCGACGAGCCCACCAAAGGCATCGACATCGGTGCCCGCATGTCCATCTATCAGATTATCCACCAGCTTACCGAGGCGGGGATCGGCATTTTAATGCTTACCAGCGATATGGTGGAGCTGATTGGCCTGTCTGACCGGACCCTGGTGTTCTATGAGGGTAAGATCGTCAAAGAGCTGTCCCGCGGCGAGATCACTGAGGAGCGGGTCATGAAGGCCGCCAGCGGCATGACGGAGGAGTAGGCTTATGAAACAACTGGAAAGGATCCACCGCAAACTTGCCGCCACCCCCCAACTCAGCAGTGTGCTGACCATCTGCGGGCTGCTGCTTGTGGTGTTCGCCTCCATGTGCGTGTACTCGGAGAGCTATCGTTCCGCCTATAATGTCACCAATGTACTGGTGCAGTGTGTTCCGCTGGCGTGCGTCAGCCTGGGGCAGACCCTGGTCATCATCAGTGGCGGTATCGACCTGTCTGTGGGTTCGACCATCAGTGTGTGTACCGCCATTGCCGCCCGCCTCATGGGCAGCGACAACCCGGCGCAGGTGCTCCTGGGTGTGGTAGTGGTGTTTGCCTTTGCCGCCGGCGTGGGTTTGGTCAACGGTGCGGGAGTCAACTATCTCAAGGTGCCGCCCATGATTACCACACTGTGTACCAGCACGATTCTGGAGGGTGTGGCACTGTGGATACTGCCCGTGGCGGGGGGCAAAATCAACGCCGATTTCGCCCGGGTGATCTACAAGAAGTGGGACATCATCAGTATGCCGCTGCTCATTCTGGTGGCGCTATTTCTGGTGATGCGCTACCTGCTCTATCGCACCCGGACGGGCACCAGCCTGTATGCTATCGGCCGCAGCAGAACCATTGCCGCCTCTATGGGCATCAAGACCACCCGGGCCAGCATGAAGGCATACGTGCTGGCGGCCCTGTGTGCCGCGGTGACAGGACTGCTGCTGGCCTCCCGAATGCGGGTGGGGGACCCCACCTGTGGGGCCAACTACGGTATGGATTCCATCGCCGCCACCGTGATTGGCGGGACTTCCCTGGCGGGCGGTACTGGACTGCTATCAGGCACAGTGGCAGGAGCGTTCCTCATCGGCATGCTGTCCAATGTCATGAACAACCTCAACGTGAACCAATTTTACCAGTACGTGATGAAGGGAGCCCTTCTCATCGCGGCCATGGTGGTTTACTCCATTTCAGATCGGCTGGAGGTGCGTCGCCGTGCGTCATAATCTGCTGTTGAACCGCTCGAGGGGGACTGCCTCCCTCCAGCCGCTGGTGTTGCTGGCCATCATCGTGGTGATGACCGGCGCCCAGGCTGTTCTGGTGCCCGGCTCCCTGACGGTGGAGCAGATGCTCATCATCTCACGCCAAGCGTCTGCTCTCGGCATCATCACCCTGGGTCAGGCGGCGGTTATTCTGGTGGGGGGCATCGACCTGTCCGTGGGTGCCACCGTCATGATGGTAAACATCTTCTGCATATCGGCAATGCAGGGCAGTGATGCCAATGGTCCATTGGGGCTGCTGGTGTGCCTGTTTATCGGACTTGCCATTGGTACTGCCAACGCCTTCGGCGTGCTGTTTCTAAAGATTGCCCCCTTTGTCATGACCCTGTGTACCACTACCATCTGCGAGGGCATCTGCTACGTTTACACCCAGGGCTCACCGACCGGCAGCGCGGCCCCCTTTATACGTGCCCTCGGGACCGGCCGCCTGTTCGGCATCCCTTTTTCCACGCTGATCTGGCTGGCTCTGGCGGCCGCTATGTGGGTGGTGCTGCGCTTTACCGCCCTGGGCCGCAGGCTGTACGCCGTGGGCGGCAGCCCCAAGGCTGCCCGACTCAGCGGCATCGCCAATGTCCGGGTAGTGGCCGGGGCCTATATCTTCTGCGCTCTCATGTCCGCTGTGGCCGGCCTGATCCTGACCGGGTACCACAACATTGCTTCCCTGACCCTGGCAGGGGACTACTCCATGAACTCGCTGGCTGCGGCCCTGATTGGCGGCAACGCCATTGAGGGCGGTCGGGGCGGCGTTTGGGGTGTGGTGCTGGGCTCCTTTTTCATGATGCTGCTCATGGCTATCCTGACCATGCTGGGCATCAGCCAGGTGGGCAAGCTGATCATTCAGGGCTGCATCATATTAGCAGTGGTGGCTGCCCAGCAACTGTGGAAAAAGGACTGAAAGGAGCGGGCAAATGCGCATCGGAATCAATCAATTCTGTTTTCCAGCCCCCTGCGATGTGTCGGAGGCCCTGCACCGGGCCAAGGGACTGGGCTATGACTGCATGGAGATCTGCCTGACCGCCGACCGGAAGCCCGGCCCGGCGGTGGGGAGTGTCACCGATGCCCTGGATATCAGCGGCTATTTCAACCGGCTGCTGCACGAGCACGCAGGGGAGGCGGAGTTTCTCCAACTGCGCCGCATGGCAGAGGAGGTGGGGATTCCTCTATGCAGCGTGGGCGGCATCATCAGCTTCTCCATCTATCCCCTGATAGCCCGGGAGCCGGAGGTCGTCCAAACGTCCATGGATGCAGTCCGGCGGATGCTGGACGCAGCTCAGGTGCTGGGAGCGGCCTCTGCTCTGGTGATCCCGGGTGTGGCCACTGAGGATATGGCATACGAGGAGGCCTACACCACCGCCCAGGAGAGAGTGTCTGAACTGGCCGACTATGCCCCGTCGGTGGGACTGATGATCGAAAATGTCTGGAATAACATGCTGTATAGCCCACTGGAGCTGGCACGGTTTGTGGATGAGACGGGGAGGAAGAATGTGGGCATCTACTTCGACATAGCCAACGCCCGGCGCTTCGGCTACCCAGAGCAGTGGATCCGTACCCTGGGCGGACGGATTCTGGAATTCCATTGCAAGGACTACCGCATGTCGGTGGACAACATCAACGGTTTTACCAACCTGCTGGACGGGGATGTAAACTATCCGGCGGTGATGGCGGCTATCCGGGACATCGGCTTTGACGGGGATCTGATTGTGGAGCTGATCCCGCCGGCCCATCACCTGGTGGAGCGCACCCTCCGCCATGCGCTGGAGACCCTGCGGGAGCTGTGTCAAATGAATGGAAGGAAAGGATGAAAACAGGATGAAAAAATACGGTGTCATGATTGTGGGAACCGGGTGGGTGTCCGGCGAGCACATCCGGGCTTTTGAAATGACGGAGCGGGCTCAGGTGACGGCTATTGTCTCCCGCAGCCGGGAGAAGGGGGAGGCCAAAATGCGGGAGTACGGCCTGGAGGGCCGCTGTAAGGTCTACACCGACTATCAGGAAGGTCTAAAGGACCCCAATGTAGACATTGTGGTCATCTGCACGCCAAACGATATGCACTGTGAGCAGACCATTCTGGCTGCCGAGGCGGGGAAACACATCCTGATTGAAAAGCCGGTGGCCCTCACCTGGGAGGACACGAAACGAATGGATGAGGCGGTGCGCAAGGCCGGAGTCAAGACGCTGGTGGGCTATGTTCTCCACTACAACCCCTTGTTCGTCACCGCCAAGAAGATTCAGAAGGACTTCATCGGCGAACTGAAGTACGCGGAGACCGACTATTTCCACCGGGTTATGGGTGATATTCCCTGCTATCAGTGGACGTGCAAAAAGAGCGTAGGGGGCAGCTCCCTGCTGGCCGGCGGTTGCCACGCCGTGGATGCCATGCGGTGGTTTATGCAGGACGAGGTGGTGTCCGTCTACGCCCAGTCCAGCAAAATGCGCACGGATCTCGAGTTTGACGGTACCATCTCCATTATCCTGAAATTCAAGAACGGTGCGGTTGGTAAGGTGGGCAGCAGCTATGACTTCATCAGTCCCTATGTGTTCAATCTTCACCTGTGCGGCACCAAGGGCACCCTCTGGAATGAAAAGTTGTGGTCGCCCGGCCAGATCACGGAGCAGCGGGATTACATGGAATTGCCGGTGCTCACCCCTAACAGCGGTGATGTGAAGCACCACCCCTTCCCTGAAGAGGCAGCCCATTTCCTGGACTGCATCATCCACGACAGGGAGACAGACTGCCCTATGTCCGATGCGGTCAAAACTCAGGAAATTGTCTTTGCCGCTGACCTGTCCGCCGCCACCGGCGAGGTCGTACATCTGCCTTTAAAATAAATAAAATAATAAACTTCGGGAATAACCATACATTCATTCTTTGCAGTCATAAACCTGTCGGAATCCATGGGCTCTGACAGGTTTTGTTTTGCGTTTGTCCCCTTCTTAGGCTGAATTTTGCTTTTTGGGCTTTACCCAAGCCGTAATCCGTACGGGATTTTGGAGCAGTCATGACTGGAGACTGACAGAGAGCGGAATGCCGCCATGGCTGCCTGGCGCTGGCAAGCGGTGGTTGCGTGGGCGTAAGCGTCTAAGGTGGGCTCTGCTGACCGGAGCTGCTTCAGGAGACCACCTGAGTCTGTTCGCAGGCCAAGCTGGCCCACACGAGGTCAACTGCCGTTCAAAACTCCCTGTCATGGGTATGACCTTGCCCTCAGACTGAGGCCGACGTATGGGATTTGGGGCCCTTGCCGCACTTCAAGTGCCCCGTTCAGCGTTTCACTGCATCCAGTTCCCACCGGCATTATTTTGGTGCAAAGCATGCGGTGTTCCAACAGTTGCGTTTCTCTGAAAAAGAAGTATATAATATACAAAACCGTTTCAGGCACGAATCTACGCGGCAACAGGGGGTGGGACGCGATGACCCTGCGGGAGATCATGAAAACCAATGTCGGGCCCGAACGCTTAGAACCATCATTACCCCAGGAGACGGAGATTCATCATCTGCGTCCAGAGGCGGTGGATGAAGGCGTGGTCTATGAGGTTGTGAATGAACTGGGGGATAAGGTGGGGGAGCTGGCAGGCAGCCAACTGGCCTTTCTGGTCCGCCGTGCGGTGGAGCTGGACCTGAATGAACTGCTCAACGCCATCGAGGACGGCGTGGTAGTGCTGGACCGGGAAGGTCGAATTTGCTATGAAAATGAGGCGTACAGCCGCATCATTGGAGTACCCATGCGCAAGACCATCGGGCGGGATATGCATGTCATTGAGCCGGATGCTCTGCTGCTTCGGGTGCTGGAGAGCGGAAAGCCCGACGCCCGAAAGTGGCACCGCATCAAATCGGTGGGGAAATATGTATCTATGCGTATGTTTCCCGTGTGGCGGAACGGTGTGGTGGCCGGGGCCTTCTCCATCTTCCGGGATGTGACGGAACTCAACCGTCTTGGCATGGAAGTGGAACGGATCACCCAGGTGGCCGAGGAATTGACGAGCCAGTTGGATGTAGAGCTCTCCAGGTTTCAGATGATTGGACAGGATCCTCAATTTCGCACTCTTTTGTCCCGTGCTGTCACCGCCGCCAAAACCGACGCGACGGTGCTTATTCGGGGGGAAAATGGTGTGGGCAAGGAGGGCTTTGCAAAGCTGATTCACCAAGCCAGTCCCCGAAGAAATAGGCCTTTTATAACGGTCAACTGCGCTGCCATCCCGGAGGCGCTCATTGAGAGCGAGCTGTTCGGCTATGAGGAGGGCTCCTTTACAGGGGCAAGGAAAGGGGGGAAGCTGGGCAAGTTTGAGCTGGCCCAGGGAGGTACCCTCTTTCTGGACGAGGTGGGGGATATGCCCCTGATAATGCAGAGCAAGCTGCTGCGGGTGCTTCAAGGGGGGGAGATTGAGAAAGTCGGGAGGGAAGAAAACGTGGCGGTGGATGTGCGAATTGTGGCGGCCACCAATCAGCCCCTGGAGGAACTGATAGAACAAAGACGGTTTCGGGCCGACCTGTACTATCGCCTCAATGTGGTGCCCCTCTCCATACCGCCGTTGCGGGAACGGCAGGGCGATATTCTCCCTCTGGCCTATCACTTTCTGGACCGCTACAACGAACGATATCAGAAGTCGGCCGTTATCAGCCGAGGGGCCGCACAGGCGCTGCTGTCCTATGATTGGCCGGGTAATGTACGGCAGCTCCAAAACTGCATCGAGTCGGCCGTCATTCTGTGTGGTCAGGAGGAGATCGACCCGGCCGACCTTTCTCTGGGCACGATCGCCAGACCGGTTGAGGCGGCCCAGCCCGCAGATACGCGGCAATATGGAACCCTGCGGGAAGAGACCATCCGTTTTGAGGGACAGTTGCTGCGGGCGGTGCTGGAGCAGTGCGGCGGAGACAGGGATGAGACTGCCCACCGGCTGGGCATCAGCCGGCGCACATTTTACCGCAAATGGTCGGAAACTCAGCTGTGACAAAAATGGCACAAGAGACAAATTTGACACCAATAAAAGGACAGATTTGACACAGGCGGGGTAGTCCTGCGTATCATACGCAGGACTACCCCGCCTGTTTTCTTAGGGGCCCAAGGGAAAGTGGCGGTTGGTCAGGAGTTGGCACGCAAGTTGCTTTTTTGTGGGTGTCCAAACAAACACAAGCCTTCACACATTTTATTTAAAAGAAAGGGGCAAAAACATCCATGAAGAGCAGCAGCTATTCCGGATTTTTCAAACTCTCTGTTGAGGAGCGCATGAAGGAGGTGGCCGAGTTCTGTGCACTGACGCCGGAGGAGCAGGCCATCCTGAAGGAGGCTGATTCCCTGGACATGGACAAGGCCGACCACATGATTGAGAATGTAATTGGCCGCTTTACGCTCCCCATGGGCGTGGGAATCAATTTCGTAATCAACGGCAAGGATTACGTCATCCCCATGGTTACGGAGGAGCCATCCGTGGTGGCGGCCTGCTCCAATGCAGCCAAGATGGCCCGGCCTGGCGGCGGCTTCACTACCGACTATACCGGCAGTGTCATGATTTCCCAGATCCAACTGCTGGACGTGCCTGCCCCCTTCTACGCCAAGGGGAAGATCCTGGAGAACAAGGAGAAGATCGCCGAGATCTGCAACGCCAGGGACCCCATGCTGGTGAAGCTGGGCGGCGGCGTGAAGGACGTGGAGGCCCGGGTGCTGGACTCCCTGGTGGGGCCAATGGTGGTGGTTCACCTGCTGGTGGACACCGGGGACGCCATGGGCGCCAACGCGGTGAACACTATGGCCGAGGCCGTGGCACCCTTCCTGGAGGAGCTCACCGGCGGCCGCGCCGAGCTGCGTATCCTCTCCAACCTGGCAGACCACCGAATCGCCCGCGCCCGCGCCGTCTTTAAGAAGGACGCCATTGGCGGGGAAAAGGTTGTCGATAAAATGATCGCCGCCTATGCCTTTGCCGCCGCAGATCCCTACCGGGCGGCCACCAACAACAAGGGCATCATGAACGGCATCATCCCCGTGGTCATTGCCACCGGCAACGACACCCGCGCTATCGAGTCCGGTGCCCACGCCTACGCCGCCCGCAGCGGACAGTACTCCCCCTTCGCAACCTGGGAGAAGAACGCCGACGGCGATCTGGTGGGCTCCATCGAGATGCCGATGGCCGTGGGCCTCGTGGGCGGCGCCACCAAAATTCACCCCACCGCCAAGGTGGCAGTGAAGATGCTGGGCGTCAAGACCGCCGGGGAGCTGGCCCAGATCATTGCTGCCGTGGTGGGCCTGGCTCAGAACATGGCCGCCATGCGGGCTTTGGCCACCGAGGGCATTCAGCGGGGCCACATGTCCCTCCACGCCCGCAACCTGGCCGCCACCGCCGGCGCCACCGGAGAGCTACTGGAGAAAATTGTAAAGCAGATGGTATCTGAAAAAAATGTCCGGCTGGAGTACGCCCAGGAGCTGGTCAAACAGTATCAGAAGTAACCGGAGGGAGGCACGCGTATGTTAGCCATTCTGGTGTCCCTGGCGCTGCTGATCGTTCTCACCTTCCGTAAGATCAACATCGTGGTGGTGGGCATTGCCGCCGCCGCAGTCATGGCCCTC
>OGFR01000947.1_pt1 | contig 16456 bp, 10 predicted proteins | sample 1571001 | NCBI WGS metagenome assembly OGFR01 (sample SAMEA2582064, study PRJEB24529) | metagenome | biome: Human gut stool | place: China | collected 2011 | reverse complement strand
AGGCATCACGGGCAATTCTGGTGGTGTGGGAGCCTACTCCACACAGACCAATGCCTACAAATATCCGCAATGGGGCGTGAGTGTGGAGGGCACCTTTGTGCCGTTTACGCAATATTCCGGCACCTACGGCAGTCCGTCACTGGGGTGGGAGAAGTCCTACAACTGGAACTTCGGACTCGACTTCGGGGTGTTGAACGGGCGCATTGACGGCAGCATCGACCTTTTCACGACCAAGACTAAGGGCCTGCTTTTCAAGCGCACCATGCCCATCACGAGCGGTATCACGGGCTGGGGATCGCCCTTGTCAAGCTGGGAAAATATCGCCAAGACAAGCAACAAGGGCATTGAGTTTACCATCAACAGTCGCAACATCGCCACTCGTAACTTCACTTGGAGCACCACTTTGACCGGTACTTGGGCTAAAGAGAAAATCGATGCTCTGCCCAACGGCGACCTTATAGCCGAGAAGCTGTTTGTGGGGAGTCCCATCCACTCCATCTACGACTACAAGTATGCAGGGATATGGGGCACCAATGCGTCGGCTGAAGAGCTTGCTGCTTATGGTGTGAAACCCGGTTGGGTGAAGATTGCAACGGTGCCTAAGGTGAACAAAGACACCGGAGAGAGCGATAACGGAGTGCATAAATACAGCCAAGACCAGGACCGTCAGATTCTCGGACATGAAAATCCCGACTGGATTATTGGTCTCAACAACGCCTTTACTTACAAGGGGTTCGACCTGTCTGTCTTTGCCATGCTCCGATATGGGCAGACCATCTACAGCGATTTACTCGGTCGCTACACGGCTAAATCGGACATTACCCACAACCAAATTGCAGGTGTAGACTACTGGACGGAAACCAATCAGGGAGCCTATTATCCCCGTCCGGGAACTGGCGATGAACAAACGGTGGGTACTTCAGCCCTCCGCGTGTTTGACGGCTCATTCATCAAAATCAAGAATGTCACACTGGGCTACACGCTCCCAAAGGTCATTACCCAGAGGGCGTTCATACAGAAAGCCCGCATCTACCTTACGGCTTATAATCCATTTATCTTTACCAAGGAGAAGCAACTGAAAGGCACCGACCCGGAGATGGGGGGCTCAGATGCTTTTCCCACTTATAGGCAATTTGTATTCGGTATCAACTTGACCTTTTAACAGACATAGACATGACAACAACAATTAAAAACATAGTTTTGAGTTCGGCCTTTCTGGCAGTGGGACTCACATTTCAGGCTTGCTCGCTCGATGAGGAGAATCCCGGAGGATTCACCATGGAGGCGATGGCCAAGAACTCACTTGAGTCTTATCAAACACTCATCAACCAATGCTATTTCGGGGCTGAACGAGTGCTCTATGGCACAGATGGCTTCATGGAACTCACGGAAGGAGACACAGATCTCTGGACGCACAGGCGCAATCAGCCCGGAGGCAACACACAGTATTTCTGGTTTTTTGCTGGTGCAGCTCCCAATACAACTTACATTGATAGAATATGGAATGCCCTCTACGATGGAATCGGCAGCTGCAACATGGCCATTTCGTTGGCTCCGAAAGCTCCTTTCAAGACCGAGAACGACCGGAATGCCAAAGTGGCCATAGCCCGCTTTATGCGTGCGGTGTATTTTTTCAATGCCGTGGAGCAGTTCGGAGCCGTTACGATGATTACCGACGTGCCTTCCGGCATGGACTTTTCGCCCACACGCACGGAACCGTTGGAAATCTATCGGAAGGTCATCTTGCCCGATCTTGAGTTTGCCGTAGCACACTTGGAAAAGGGAGATGATGCCACCACCACTACCCCCACGAAGAAGGCTGCGCTCGGTATGCTTGCCAAGGCCTATCTGCAAACCAAGGAATATGGCACCGATGAATATATTCAAAAAGCTTATGACACAGCCAAACTGCTAATTGATGACTGCGAATCAGGTGGTTCCACTTATGGTGCCTATATGTATCCGTCGGTGGAAGACGTGTTTAAGGAGGCAAACAACTACCGCAACAAGGAAGCGTTGTGGAAGCACCGTTGGTATGCGGGCACCGAAGGACACGGCTCGAGCAACGGCAATTACAGGCTCAATCGTAACGATGAGAAGTTTCTGGCCAATATCAACTATTTCGGAGCCTGTGAGGACAATCAAGCTACGCGGCTCACATGGCGCGGTTCGCAAGCAGGAATCTTCATGCCCACCCAGCATTTGTTGAGCCTCTACGTGCAGGCCGACGGTACGCTCGATCCCCGTTTTCACCAGTGGTTCACCACCGAATGGGCGGGTAACAAGAAGTTTGTGTGGGATGCAACGACGGCAGCCGTTTACGGAAAAGATGCAGGTCTTGCCGGTCAAATGTTGTCTGCCGGCGACAAGGCAATCGAAATACTCATGCCGCAAGATGCCGACTATCAGTCAGAACTGGCGAAGAAATCCACTGCGAAGTATCTTGTGATAGACTACAAAGACATCTATAACGATGCTTCTAAAAACGTGGTGATGACATCGGGGGGCAAAGAGAATATCCTAAATAACTTCTATCCGTCGTTGAATAAGCACAACAGCAGCAACTATTATGTGGCTAATGCTAATAAAATGCGCAACGCCAACTTGAATGCCACATTCATCATGCGTATGGCTGAAGTCTATTTGATAGCCGCCGAGGCCGATATCTATCTTGGAAACACGGCCGAGGCAAAGGCTTTCATCAACAAGATTCGCCGGCGTGCCGGTGCGAATGAACTGATTGGGACACCAACCATTCGCACCATTCTTGACGAGCGTGGACGTGAATTGTGCGGTGAGTATTGCCGTTTTTACGATTTAAAGCGCACCGGAAAGTTCAAGGATGCTGCTTATTTGCAAGATACACATCCCGATCTTGCCGTCTATTTCAAGCCTGAGTATGCCCTCAGGCCCATCTCTACAACTTTTACGGCAGGTATCATAAACGGTGCTGAATATCAGAATCCGGGCTATTGATCCGGAGACAATTAACTTTTTTATGAGGGGGGACTGCCGATCCTCATCGGCAATTCCCCCGTTTTGTCGGTCTCTTGATTGTCAGTTTTCGTTTGAACCGAATATAAAGAAAAGTAAGGGGAATGATGAAACAATCTGATCTGCACGGTAGTATGCTTCGTAGTTTGCTCTGCCGATCGAAACGTGTGTTACTCCCCGAATTGTACGACCTTGATGAGGTGCGGAAAATCATTTTTCCGATATGAAGGGCTACTTGGTGGAAGGTGTCTTCTACCTGCCTTATCTCTCTCTGTGTCCGGTATTTCCGGGTTCTTTAACACTGCGTGTTATATATGTAGTCGTTCTGTTTTTGAATAGGAAAGATGAGGTGTACCGTTTGTGGCAGAACGTAATAAAGAAGCGTATCAGGAAGACGACGCTCTTTCGCGAGCTTTTGTCATCTTTCTGATACGCTTGCCATTGAGGGTGTTTGCGGTTTGTTGACTATCTGACTATTTCTTTCTTGCCGTTGTGTATGAAAATCCCTTTTGTCGGTCTCGTGACACGTTGGCCCTGTAAGTTAAACCACCTGTCCTTATGATTTCGTTGAGCGGATGCAGCAGATTCGATTTCAACGATTCCGTTGGTGGTGTTTCTGAAATAGAAGTTGAACGAACGCTCCAACTCCCCCCAACCATCTCCATCGGTTGCTTTGATGCGGACTGTGGTAAATCCCGAAAATCCTTTGGCAGCTGAAAATACAGGTGCAGAAGCATCGGTGTAGTCGATGGTTATCCGGCTGTTCGGTTTTATCTCATATCTCGGCTTGTTGGTATATCCTGCGAAATAAGCCTTCAAGTCGATGGGCTGTTTGCCGCGGCCATTGATGATGAAGTGGGGCTCGGCCATCCAGTTAAGAAAATTTTCCAGATTGGTGTAACCGTCGCCATCGTCATCATCATTGTTGTCTGCCATTGTGGGATTGAGTCTGTTGGCTTCTTCCCACCAGTCGGGCATACCGTCGCCGTCGGTGTCATAGCCTTCTTCTCTTATAGCTGTATTGATGTCCAGTCCCGAAAATCCTTCACAGCCGGTGTCTTCTTCAGAGTCTATGAGACCGGGTTTGCCAGAACGGCTGCCTTGGGTTGATGCAGTGCCGGTGAGGGTCTCCGAAATCATACGGCGATCATGGTTGTCGGTTACGGGCAGGGTGCATCCTACGTCACACAACACATTCTTATAGGCGGCACGGGCCGTCTCGATATCGGCTTTGCTGTCGAAAAAAGGTTGATCTGCAAGTGGATTCCAGACGACCACTTGTCCTGACGATATTTCACACCGATAGGTATTTCCACGTTGGTCTTCGGTGATATTGCCATGCCCTCTCTCTTGTCTGATGTTACCGTGGATATATGCACTCTGGGTTCCGGTACCCGTTCCTTCTACTTGTAGACGCATCAGATAGTTTTGTGAGGTGGCCGGTCCCTTTTTATAGTAATTGTTCACGAAGTTTATCTGATGACTTCCACCATCGGAAGCACGCCCTCCCCAGTTGTAAACGACATTGTTGAAAATGTCGTGATGACCGTCATAATTCCCTTTGCCGTCGAGTCCGCCGCTGATGCTCCAGTTTCTACCCTCACAGTGAGCCAGCAGATTGTGGTGGTAGCTCCCCACGGCAAGTTGTGAAGACATCTCCCCACCGCCTATTGTCGCTGCATAGCCGTGGGCTGTTCCGGCATCGTAGTTAGGGTGTCCGGCTACGTTGAGTGCCTCGGAAATGAGCGTGTGTTGCAATGTGAGATTTTTGGCATTGCGGCTGGAGAACGCTTCATCAATGGTCCAACTGATAGAGCAATGGTCCATGATGGCATGGTCGTTGCCTGCCATCCCCATACCGTCTAACCCGTTAACGGTCGTTTCTGCAGTCGTTCCGGCTTCACTGCCATAGCTTCCGCCGTTTCTGTTACCCGGTATGACACCGTTGACCAGTTTCTTGTGTCCGAGTCTCATGCGTATAAACCGTGTGATGCCATCACTGCCCATTCCGAATGGGCACGTGGAGAGCATGATGCCTTTGCCAGGGGCGGTTTGTCCGGCGATGGTAACATAAGGCTCTGAACAAGTGAGGCGATTCTTGAGCGATATGACACCGCCTACATCGAAGACGATGGTGCGCGGCCCACTGGCTTTCTTGATGCCATAACGTAAAGAGCCAGGTGTAGGATTGTTGTCGTCCCCATTGTCTTCAAGTGTCGTCACGTGATAGACATCTCCCCCGCGTCCACCAATGGCATATTTTCCATAACCTTGGGCTTCCGGAAAAGCAAGGCGGCGGGTGCGGAACGACCATACGGTTCCTTCCGTGATATGGCCAGCACCGTCTTCCTCGTCCACCCTCCAATAGTATTGGTTAAGGCTGCTCACTCCCGTCATGGTGTATGCGGCATCGGATGTGGCGTCCACCTCGACCATATTATCTGGTTGTGTGCCCACTATCAGATGGTGTTTGACAGTGCCCGATGGTGCAGTCCATGACAGGGTGACAAAGCCGTTGTCGGCATCGAAATGGCTGTCTCCGTCGGCAGGTGAAGGTGACTGTGCTTGTGTGGCTGTGTATGCTTGGTCGAAAATAAGTGCGTTGAGATAGACCAGCGACGAACCAAAAGTCTCCCCTTCGGTCACTTCAGAGGCATAGGTGATAACCGTGTTTTTACCATCCTCTGCATCGAAGCTGATATACGACTGTGCCGCTTCTTCCTGAGTTGAGGCGTTTTCAGACTGTTTGACACCTCGCTTCACCAGTTGTCCGTTGACCCTGATGCTCAGGGGAGCCAAGTGGCTATATCCGTTGACACCATTGTGATAGGCCTGGAGTGTATGTCGGCCGCTCGGAAGCCCGGCGACGGTGAGCGTGATGGCTACACTCTTGTCGGTGATGTTAGGAGTGTTGCCGTTGTCACTGATGAAGGCCGCAACACCGTCACCGGTCAGTTTGAGGCCTCGTGTCTTGACATCGTTCTTGCTCCATTGGCTTCGCAGCATGTTGGCATTGCCGGAGGCTGAGATGGTAATGGTGATTCCGTCTACTGTTTTGCTGTCGGTTGTGCCTTGGGCAACCATCCATGAAGTGTAGCCGTCGGCAGTCACTTCCGAAGGCTGTCGGTTGGCCATGTCGAAGTCGATCTTCTGTGCCACAGCTGAAATGGCAAAGATCATTGTAGTTGTCATGGTAATGAGTTTCTTGTTCATTTTGTTTGAGTTGGATTGTGTGTAAATGGTATCTTGAGTAATAGAGGGGATATCAATATAAAGACGTGTGTGGTAGGAGAAAGTCGTCAAGGTGTATGGGGAAATATAATTTGAGGTGATAGAAAAGCACAAAATCTATATAAGGAGACTGTCATCTTCATGACCGAGGGGGCTTTTTGCGACATTTTTATTGTTATGATGGTATATTGTGCTGCTTTTGAGTACAAAAAAGCTTTCTCTCCGTCTTTTATGTGTTCGTCTTCAACTGATGGGCAGACAAGGGCGTTTATTATTATAAGGTGAAAACAAAACACATTAACGGTAATATGAAGCAGAAAATAATGATAGCAGTTTGCGCGTTGCTGCTGACTCCGGGTGCGGCAATGGCGCAATATCCCCAGCTTTCGGGCGAAGGTGCTGCCAGAATCGATTCGATGAAAAAGGCGTGGGAACGGCATGCCGATGAGGCATGGACCAAAGCATTTCCCATTGTTCAGAAAGAAGCGCAGCAGGGACGGCCATACGTGCCGTGGGCTTCGCGACCCTACGACCTGCGACAGGCTAAGATTCCGGCATTTCCCGGTGCGGAGGGTGGCGGTATGTACACCTTTGGCGGTCGTGGTGGCAAGGTGCTTGTGGTCACCAATCTGGATGACGATGGGCCCGGTTCGTTCCGTTGGGCCTGCGAACAGGGCGGTGCCCGCATCGTGGTGTTCAACGTGGCAGGCATCATCCGGCTGAAGAGTCCCATTTTCGTGCGTGCCCCTTACATCACGATTGCCGGACAGACAGCCCCGGGCGACGGGGTGTGCATTGCCGGTGAATCATTTCAGGTGGACACTCACGATGTCATTGTGCGCCACATGCGTTTCCGTCGCGGACAGACCAGTGTCATCTACCGTGAAGACTCCTTTGGGGGCAACCCCATCGGAAACATCATGATAGACCATTGTTCCTGCGAGTGGGGACTTGATGAGAATATCTCTTTCTATCGGCACATGTTCGACTTGGGCGACAAAACGGGCAAACGGAAGGAGCCAACCGTGAATGTCACCATACAAAATACGATTTCTGCGAAGGCTCTCGATACGTGGAATCATGCCTTCGGCAGTACCATCGGTGGCGAAAACGCTTCTTTCATGCGCAATCTGTGGGCTGACAACACGGGGCGCAACCCCTCCATCGGATGGGGCGGTGTGTTCAATTTTGTCAACAATGTGATTTACAACTGGGTGCATCGCACGGCCGATGGCGGTGAGTATTCCACCATGTCCAACTTCATCAACAACTACTATAAGCCGGGGCCGCTCACTCCCTTGGACAAGCCCGTGGGTCATCGGTTTATCAAGTCGGAGAGTCGTAGCGAGCATCTTTTCCCTTATAAGCAGTATGGGCGGATTTATGCTTCGGGCAATGTGATGGAAGGTAACGAGGCCGTGACCCGCGACAACTGGGCAGGGGGTATCCAGATAGCCGATGACACCGACCGGATTCCCAATCTTGAGAAGTCGATGATGTGCAGCAACGAGCCGTTTGCAATGCCGCATCTCACTATCATGGATGCCGGTCGGGCTTACAGTTGGGTGCTTGACAATGCCGGAGCCACGCTGCCGGTGCGCGATGAGGTGGACAGGAAAATCATTGAAGAGGTGCGCACGGGCAAGGCTTTCTATGTGAACAAGCTCCCGAAAGACAATCCCTACGGCGATACATGGGGGCTCTCCGAGAAAAGTCAGAACGAAGACGGACTGTTCAAATATCGCCGGCTGGGCAAGGATTCTTATAAATTTGGCATCATCACCGATCCCCGACAGATGGGGGGCTATCCCAAATATAAAGGCAAGCCCTATCAAGACAGCGACGGAGACGGTATGCCCGACGCATGGGAGACGGCCAACGGTCTCAATCCCAACGATCCATCGGATGCCAACGGCGACATCAACGGTGACGGATACACCAACATTGAGAAGTATATCAATGGCATTGACACCCGTAAAAAGGTGGACTGGACCGACTTGAAGAATAATCATGACACGCTGGCCGAGCGTGGCGGGGTGATGTAAAGATGGAGGGAAAGACATGAATAGACTGTTTTTGACGCTCTGTTGCGCCTTAATGTTGGCCGGAGCAAAAGCACAAGTGGCTCTCGACAGTACCCGGCGTGCGCCCGAGTACGTGCAGAATATTGTCGCCCGTTCCGGGAAAATCGTGAATCTGCTCGGTCTGAGCAATGATGATGCCAAGAGAAATGTACTGAATGTCATTGCCAACCGTTATTTTCTGTTGAACGATCTTTATGCGAAATACGCTTCTGACAGGCAGGCACTTGAGGCCGAACTCTACAAGCATCATTTCGAATTTGCGACTGCACTGGCTGATTATCTCACAGACGGGCAAATCGAAACCGTGAAAGACGGGATGACTTACGGTGTGGTGCCCAAGACCTATCAGGCGCATTTGGAGATGATTCCTTCGCTCAAGGAGGATGAAAAACTTCGGATACTGAACTGGCTCAAAGAGGCACGCGAGTTTGCCATCGATGCTTCCGATGCCAAAAGCAAACACGCGTGGTTTGGTAAGTACAAGGGGCGCATCAACAACTGGTTGGCATCCCGCGGCTACGACCTTAAGGCTGAGCGCGAAGCGTGGATGAAGCGGGTGAACAAGTAGACTCGTCCGTCTGCCAACTAAGATAAGTGTATGAGAAAAATAATAGCCTTTTTCATTGCTGTCACGGCCGGGATTGCGCAACTATCAGCGCAATCTTTCCCGTTGGACTATTCCTATTGCGGCTACCGCATGTCTGAACAACCGATTCCCGACGTGCCGGTAGCCGTATTTGTTGGTTACAAACCGGGTGACAATGCAGCCCGCATCCAGCGTGCCATCGACTATGTGTCCTCGCTGCGCCCCGACCGTAAGACCGGAGTTCGGGGAGCTGTGCTGCTCGACAGGGGGACGTTTGAACTCTCTCTGCCGCTACGCATCAGTGCTTCGGGTGTGGTGTTGCGCGGTGTGGACAAGAAAGCCACGGTGCTCCGGAAGCACGGCGTGGATCGTGGGGCTATCGTCTATCTCGAAGGGCGTAATGATTTGCGCGTCACGGATACGCTCCGTGTGGCGGCTGATGTGCCTTTGGGCAGTCGGCATATCCCCGTCTCTCCGTCATCAAAAGCTGCCTCCCCGTCTCTGAAAGCCGGCGATGAGGTGATGATTTGGCGTCCGTCCACAGCCGAATGGATAGCTATGCTAGGGTGTGGAGACTTTGGCGGTGGACAGAAGTTCGGTTATTGGGGGTGGCATCCCGGCGAACTTGATGTGGTGTGGAGCCGTCGGGTGAATTCTTCCACGGTATCAGGTATCGTCCTTGATGCCCCTTTGAGCATGGCTCTCGACCGGCGTTGGGCCGATGCCAAACTGCTGCGCTATGTTTGGCCGGGTAGGATGGAATGCTCGGGGGTGGAAAACTTGACGCTCGAAGCTGACTGCCACCCTTCACGGCCTATGGACGAAGATCATGCGTGGGATGGCGTCTACATCGCCAATGCCCGCAACTGCTGGGTGCGGATGGTCGAATTCCGCCATTTGGCTGGTTCGGCAGTTGTTGTGCAACGTTCCGGGCAGCAAGTCACGGTAGAAGATTGCATCTCCCGTGAGCCTGTGTCGGAAGTGGGGGGAATGCGCCGCCGCACATTCTTGGTGCTTGGTGAGAAATGTCTTTTCCAACGTTGCTATTCCGAACAGGGCATCAACGACTTCTCGGCCGGTTTCTGTGCGGCTGGGCCCAACGCCTTTGTGCAATGCGACACCAAGGAGTCGCTCGGTTTTAGCGGTGCGAGTTCGTCGTGGGCCACGGGTTTGTTGTTTGATGTGGTGAACATCGACGGCAACGACTTGAAGTTTACCAATCTTGGCTTGGAGAAATATGGAACCGGTTGGAACACCACCAACAGTCTGGCCTATCAGTGCACAGCTTCCGGTATTTATGCCGACAGTTTGCCCGATGGAAGCACGAATCAGGTTTATGGCTGCTGGGCACAGTTCAACGGCACGGGCCGGTTCGCATCTCTCAACAATCATGTACGTCCCCGAAGTGTCTTTGCCGAACAGCTGCGAATGCGTATTGGTAGAATTGTTGACAACATCTGTCGCACACTGAATATCAATATCGGCGAGTCGAGTAGTCCCACGATAGAAGAAGCGCAGGCTTTTACGGCTATGGCCCGCCATCCCCGTACGACGATGGAGATGTGGATAGACAGTGCCAAACTTGTTCCACAGCTCACCCATAAGAGCGGTAGGGATGTTGATGCACTGCCGGTTATGCTTGTCGGAAAGCCGGTGAAGCAGCCTGTTTTTGCCGTGAAAGACGGTCGATTGGTCATTGATGGTTGTCTCGCAGTAGGTGGTCGGCACAACGTGCCGTGGTGGAATGGGCGTATGCGCTATTCGGCTATGGAGAAAGCCGACTACGGTGTGACCCGTTTCGTGCCCGGTATGGAGGGACGGGGAGCTACCGATCGCATCGACTCGGTGGTGGCAACGATGGGGTGTAGCCACACATTGGTGCTTCATCAGAACTATGGTTTGTGGTACGACCGCCGCCGTGACGACCATGAGCGTGTCCGCCGCCGAGACGGCGATGTGTGGGCACCTTTTTATGAGCAACCTTTTGCCCGAAGCGGACAAGGCAAGGCTTGGGACGGATTGAGCCGATACGACCTCACGCAGTCCAATCCTTGGTACTACCAACGGCTCAACGAGTTTGCCGATAAGGGAAGTCGTGAAGGCCTACTACTTTTCAATGAGCATTATTTTCAGCACAATATTCTTGAGGCCGGAGCCCATTGGGTGGATTGCCCGTGGCGTTCGGCCAACAATGTCAATGCCACCGGTTTTCCCGAGCCCGTTCCTTTTGCCGGCGACAAGCGTGTCTTCATGGCTGAATACTTCTACGATGTCACGCATCCCGTGCGTCGCGAGTTGCATAGGCAATATATTTTCAGACAGTTGGATGCCTTGGCTGACCACCCTAACGTGATCCACTCCATTGGTGAAGAGTTTACAGGCCCCTTGCCTTTCGTGCGTTTTTGGCTCGATACAGTTTGCGAATGGAAGAGTAAAACTAAAAAGAAAGTGTTAATCGCATTGGCCGTTACGCGAGATGTACAAAAATCTATTATGGCCGATTCCGTGCGCTCCAAAGCGGTGGATATCATCGACATACAGCAGTGGTATTACCACAATAAAGGGCTGTATGCCCCACAAGGCGGACTGAATATGGCTCCCCGTCAGTATGCCCGTAAGATAAAAGCCGGAAATGTGGGCTTCGATGAGGTCTATCGGGCGGTGGAAGAGTGTCGGAAGGCCTATCCCGACAAGGCAGTGGTTTATTATGCTCCGCGTTATCCCGAGTTGGCTTGGGCTGTGCTGATGGCCGGAGGCTCCTGCCCGGCAGTGGCTGTGCGTGATGAGGCTTTTCTTCGTGATGTGGCCCGGATGGCTCCTTCAGGGAACTCAAAAGGTGTCTGCACGATGGAAAATCCGCAGGGCGGTGCCCTGTTCTATCTCGATGGTGCAGGGAAATCGGCTTCGGTGACGCTGGCTAAGGGGCTCTACAGGCTTTATCAGATAGTTCCGCAAACGGGAGAGTTGTTGCCCGTGGGGAGCAAACGAGTGCTTGCCGGTCGTTTTGGCTGGTCGGAGAAAGGTGTCTTTTGGTTGAAGCGGTTGAAATAAGTAGGTCGTTGCAGGTGACAAAAAGCACCTTGTTTCGTCTTTAAGATGAAGCAAGGTGCTTTTTCTATGGTAAAGAATATGACGACATGTAGTATTGCCGGCCTTCTGGCCGACCGTAGTTTTTTGGAATATGTGCTTGAGGCGGATGCCAAGCAGGCAGCCTATTGGAAGTCATACTCCGATGAGCACCCCCATTCGCGTGTTGTAATAGACCGGGCCAAAGACATTCTGCTGCATCTCGACAGGCCCACACCCCATTTTTCAGACGATGAGATAGAAGCCTTAAAACGGCGGTTAAAAGTTTCTTTATATGCAGGAAATAGTCGGAAAAATGGCTGAAATACCAATTTTTCCTACTTTTTTGTCTTTTTTTACGACCTTAGTCCATACTTTTTAGGTAATTTTGTGTCATCTACTTTTGAATAAACAATTACCTAATGGACACTACGACAAATCTTAAAGACGATCAGGCTCTCTCACTCTTGAAAGCCTACCACGAGGGGGACGAGACAGCTTTTTCCACCTTATATAATATGTATATACGGATGTTGCTGAACTATGGACGTTGTCTCACTACCGACAACGAACTGGTGAAGGACTGTGTACACGATGTTTTTATGAAGCTGTTGGACCGTACTCATATTCCCCACATCACCAAAATGAGTTCCTATCTCGTCATATCGCTGCGCAACCGCTTGGTTGATGAGTTCCGCCGGGCCACTTTCACCACTGAGACAGCTGTGGAGGAAGTGCGTGTAGGGCAGGTTGTGGCAGATGTGGAGCACGATTATCTGGTCGGGGAGCGCACCATCGGTGACAGACAGGAGGTGGGCAAGCTGCTTGATTGTCTGACTCCCCGCCAGCGCACGGCCTTCCAACTCTACTATTTGGAGGAACGCAAATACGACGAGATATGTCGGTTGATGAACATGAACTATCATTCAGTGCGCAATCTTGTGCATCGTGGAATGCTCAAACTGCGGGCCGCTGCAGTATGCTGATGTCATTGTAATTAGTCGTCCCTTAAAGCTCAAACGGCTTTGCAAAAGGGCCACAATTGGATAGAAAAGTCCCCTTTAGGGGTTGGGGGATGCTGGTGGCTTGGTCATAAAAAAAGAGGAACACTAATGTGCTCCTCTTGCCGGTGTAAAGATGCAAAATAATCAGGCCAAATGCAAATGCTCCAAGGATATTCTTGACATACACCGTATGTCTACAAGCTGAACGAGATGGGCAAGTGATATTTCACGAGCACCGGTTTGCCGTCTTGCGTGCCGGGCGTCCAGTTGGGCATCTCGCTGACCACCCGCACGGCCTCAACCTTGAAGCGGCCCTCGCACTCCTCTTGCAATTTGGCGCGTGTACCCTTCGTCATGCCTGATACCTTGGCATTGGTGAAATGGAAGTCGCTCACTTTCGACACACGCACATCGGTAAGCGAACCGTCGCGCTCCACCACAAACTCGCAAACCACCCGAGCCGCAGCCCCGGCCTTGGTGCATGCGGCGGGATATTTGAGATGGGCGGAAAGATAGTTGGCGAGTGCTTCATTGCCGCCCGTGAACTGCGGTTGCACCAATACCGGCTCGGGCTTCTTGGAACGGGCCAGTGTGCCGTCGGCATCGAGCCGGGCAAGCAGCCCCTCCACCTTGGTCAAATCGACCGTGGCAAGCGTTATGCGCCCTTCGGGGTCGATGACATAGTAGCTCGGAATCCAGTTCACGTGGTAGAGCGTGTTAATGGCGGTCTCCTTCTTCCACTTCTTGAGTTCGCTCACCTGCGCCCAATAGAGTTTGTTGGCGGTGATGTAGCCGTTCCACTTGTCAAAGTCGGTGTCGAACGAAACACCCATCAACCGCACGCCTTTCTGCCTGTAAGCATCGTTGAGAGCCTTCATGCGCGGCATGTCCTTGCGGCAGTCGGGACACCACGAGGCCCAAAACTCGAGTACCACATAGCTGCCCCGATAGTTAGAGAATGTCTTCATTTCGCCCAAATTGCTCCGCAGCATGAAGTCGGGAGCCACGGTGCCGGGTTTCAACAAGTCTTTGGCATAGAGCGAGTCAGCGTCTTCGGCCATCATCTGCGCACACGCTGAAACGAGCAGCAGGGTTGTCATCAAAATTTTTTTCATCATGTCTGTTTTTCGATTAGGGAATTGTTATTCTTCAGTCTTGTCGGCAGTGTCTTTCACCTTCATCGGCCCGCGCACCTTGTCTTTAGCCGAAAGGCCTTTCTTGATCTCAATGTTGATGCCGTCACTCAAGCCCGTGACTACTTTTCGACGCTCGTAGATAGGCTTGTCGGCACTGCCCTTGACGAGATAGACAAACGTGTCGTTGCCACTAAACTCGATGGAACTCTCGGGCACCGTGAGCACATGGGAGGCCGACGCCAACACGATTTCGGCATTGGCGCTATAGCCACTGCGTATCTCGTTGCCCTTGAGCACATGCACGGCCGCCTTGATTTCAAACTGGTTGGCTCCGTTACTCTCCACGGCTTTCGGCGAAATGTATTCCAAGGCCGCCTGAAAATGGATGTTCTGCAAGGCACCGATGGTGATTTTCATGGGCATACCCGTCACAAGACGGCCCACTTCGGTCTCGTCGATATTGCCACGGAATATCAAGTCGCCCATATTGGCCACAGTGGCAATGGTGGTACCGTCGTTGAAAGTGTTGCTGAGGATGACCGTGTTGCCCACCTTCACGGGCACATTGAGGATGAGGCCGCTGATGGTGGAGCGGATGAGCGTGGAACTGCCCGTGGCATTGCTGCTCGACACACCGTCGCGCACCACTTGCAGGTTGTCGGCCGCGGCAGACACCTCTTCACGCGCCTGATTGTAGCGCTGGCGTATTTGGTCGTACTCGTCGGCCGAAACGAGCCCCTTGTCGAAGAGTTCCTTTTCCCGCGAATAGTCGGTCTTGGCCTGCTTGACATTGATGCCGGCCAACCGCACACGCGCTTCAGCAGCCGAGAGCTGCCCCATGTCGGGTATCACCTTGACCCGGGCGATGACCTCTCCGGCAGTGACCATCTGCCCGGCCTCCTTGTAGAGGTGGGTGATGATGCCGGAAATCTGCGGTTTCACGTTCACTTCGTTTCGTGGTTCTATCTTTCCCGTGACGACAGTCGTCTTCCGCAAGTCTCTCACTGTCGGCACAAACTCTTCATACTCCACCGGTTTCGGCTGCGACTGAATCCAGAGAAACACGAACGTTCCGATAAAAATCAGGGCGATCACGCCCGCAACAATCATTTTAAAATACTTCTTCATAAGCCTTCCCCGGCCCTTCAAGCGAAGGGAGTGCCCACGGGGTGTTTGCTCGGCACATTGGTTATAGATAATTTTTAATTCTTTCTCAGTCGGGAGGGAGAGCGCATAGAGGCCCTTCCTGCTCACTCGTCTCTCATCGCATCGACAGGTTTGATGCTCATGGCACGGGCGGCAGGGGCCACCCCGGCAAGTACTCCGAGCACGCTCAGCAGCGTGGCAGCCCCCAAGGCCGTCCAGAACGTCACCTGATAGTGGGCCGTGATGATGCCATCGGTGGTGTTGGCCAACTGTAAAAATTGCAGGATGATGACAGCAAAGAGGATGCCGCTCATTCCGGCTACGGCCGTGAGCACAAGACTCTCGGCGATGATTTGTGAGAGTATCATGCTCGGTGTGGCCCCGATGGCGCGACGTATTCCGATCTCGGTGGTGCGCTCACGCACAGTGACCATCATGATGTTCGACACACCGATGGCTCCGGCCAACAGCGTCCCGATGCCCACCAGCCATATCAGGAAGTTGACACCGGTGAAGAGATTGTCCATCATGCCGAAGAGCACCTCGGTGTTGAACACGGTGATGCCTTTCTCGTCGGTGGGGTCTATCGTGTGGGAACGGGCGATGACCTCACGCATGTCGGCGGTGATGTCACTGATTTTCACGCCCGGACGGGCCGTGACGCACATCAGATGCACCGTGTCGCCAAGATTGTAGGTCTGCTGCATGAGCGTGAGTGGAATGGAGACAGCCTCCTCGGCACGCCCGTTGATGTTCATGTTGCCAGCACTGTAGTCCACTCCCACCACGGAATAGTAGGTGGAGTCGAGGCGAATCATCTGCCCACAAGGATCTCCTCCACTGGGGAAGAGGGTTTTATACACCTTTTTGCCCAGCACACATACCTTGCGATGCTGGCGAATGTCCATCTCGTTGAGATAGCGGCCAAAATACATTTTTGGGGTCTCCACTTTCATGTAGTCGGGCAGAAGGCCCTTCACATTGCAGTTGCTCTTCTTATCGCCGAACACAGCCGTGGTGCCCCAGTGCGAGAGCATGGGCGACACCACATCCAACCCCGGCACTTGTTGCTTCAACCGGTCGATGTCATGATACACCATGCTCCACTGCCGTCCTTTCCTGAATCCCTTGTAGGGCTTGGTGGTGGGCTGCCCGAAGATGATGGCACTGTTGGTTGCAAAGCCTGCAAAGTTGTTGGAAAGGGTCTCG
>OGFR01000923.1_pt1 | contig 16842 bp, 16 predicted proteins | sample 1571001 | NCBI WGS metagenome assembly OGFR01 (sample SAMEA2582064, study PRJEB24529) | metagenome | biome: Human gut stool | place: China | collected 2011 | reverse complement strand
AATGAAGCCGTTAAAAATTGCAATATGAACGTTGAGCGCGGAACAATTTACGGCCTTTTGGGGCCAAATGGGGCTGGGAAAACGACGCTTTTCAAAATAATATCCGGGCTGCTTACACCGACAATGGGTAACGCGCAGGTTTTAGGAAAAGACATTGTTTCTGAGCGTGATATTATCTTATCCGAGATTGGAACAATCATTGAAACTCCCATATTTTATGAGCACTTATCAGCGGCCGAAAATTTGGGAATCCATCTTGCCTACATGAAAAAGAAGCCGGGGGATATTGACGCTGTTCTATCAAAGGTCGGACTGAGTAATACAGGCGTTCACCCTGTTTCAAAATTTTCTTTGGGTATGCGGCAGCGGCTGGCAATTGCAAGGGCTATTATTCATAAACCCCAACTACTGATTTTAGACGAACCTATTAACGGACTTGACCCTATGGGAATTAGGGAAATGCGGGATTTTTTCATAACGCTCGTAAAAGAGCAAAACATGACCCTGCTCATTTCCAGTCACATTCTAACGGAGATTGAACACATAGCTGACACCATTGGAATAATTAAAGACGGGACAATCGTAAGAGAGGTTTCCATGGCTAAACTGAAATCAGAGTCCCCCTCTGGTCTTGAGGATTATTTCATGGATATCATGACCGGGAGGAAAGAAAATGAAAATACTATTTGAGTTGGAACTGCAAAAAAACAAAATTCGTACTTATGTGGCAGCCTCTCTTGCCATTGCATTTACAATGTTGGGCTTCCTGTACCTTTTTGCATATGCGCCTATGCTGGAGCCTAACGATAAAGATATGGCTATTTTTTCGGGCTATCATAATCTTATTCCGCTGTTTGGTGTTTTAAATATGGCAGTGTTTTGTGTATTGTCGGCAGTGATGTATTCAAAATTCATCATTGAAGATTACACCGGAAAACGCATAATTTTACTTTTCTCTTACCCCGTAAGCCGAAAAAAAATTCTGTTATCAAAGCTTGGTATTGTATGTCTTTTTACCGTAATATCAATGACTGTCAGTAACATTGCTATATTCCTAATATTTGGTCTAACTGAACAATTTATACACCTTGTAAATGAAAGTTTTACACTTTTTATTCTAGCGCAGGCGATTGAAATTACACTTATCATGTCCTTCATCGCTGCCAGCATAGGCATTATATCAGCCGGCATTGGATTTATAAAAAAATCAGTGCCCACAACGATTGTATCAGCCGTTTTAATCGCTTCTCTCCTGTGCAATATCGTTGTAAATGCCACAGCGAATAAAGCAGTAATGTATTTGTTTGCAATAGTAATCCTGTCTATTGCATTTATAGTTTCAATACTTTTAATGAAACAGGTGAACAGAATGGAGGTTGAATAAATGGAACAGAAAATTGAGGGCGCAATAGACAGTGGTCTTGAAAGCTTATCGTCCGGGCTATATGTTTTTAGTGTTGGCTTTGGTATTGTGCTCATTATATTGGGCGCTATCCTACTATTTAAGAGTAAAGACAGAGGCTCGAATAAGAAAAAAGGTGCCGTAAACATTGGGCTGATTTCTCTTGTTCTCGGTGTTGTAGCTGTCATAAGCGGACTTGTGCAAATGTAATCATCTTATTGGCCGCACAGCTAAATATAGCTTTAGGCCAGCTTCGTCTGAAGTCCCACTGTTTTATTATCACATCAAAAAAATACTGTCAAAAACTTTTACATGCAGCAACATATGCTTCCAAAAGTTTCTGGCAGTATTCCATTTCCCGTTACTATTCCTATTCCCGCTTCTGTTTCATTTCCCGTTTCGCCGTCCTGATGATCCCAGGGCCATTCCGTGCCAGCGCGGTCGTAATATAGGGGTCCCCCAATGCGTCCCAATGCAGATATGCAAATTTCCATAATTTCTTATACAGGTCATAGATAACTGCCTCGTACCCGGGTTCCTCCATCACATTTATCATGCAGTCCGGATCTTTTTTCAAATCATACAGTTCATCGAAATCAAATCCATTAAAAACGAAATGATATTCGTCTGTAAAAATACTCCTCTGAATTCCATAGCACTCGTTTCCATTGCTCTGTGTATAGGTCTCCGAGCGCCATTTTTCTGGAATGTTCCCCTCCAGAAATGGCTTTAAGGAACGGCCTGAAAACCGCCTTTTCGCTTCCGGATTATCCGCTTCCAATATCCCGGCCAGTTCTAAAAATGTCGGCGCATAATCCAGAAGTGACACTCTATGGCTGACCACACCCCCTTCCGCCTTAATACCGCCATACCCCATGACGGAACAGATGTGGTACGCCTCCTTAAAACACGGAAGGCCTTTCGTCCATAATCCATGGGCGCCGGCATAATCTCCGTGATCCGATACGTATAGGATCACCGTATCTTCAAGAAGCTCTCTCCGCTCCAGCACGTCGAGAAGCCTTCCGAACAGCGCATCCTCATAGGAGCAGAAGGCCAGGTAATGCTTCAGGGAACGTTTCTGTTCCGCCTCGCCGAGTTGGTCAAACCGCTCTCTCGTCCTTCTGTAGAGATTTGGTTTATCGAGCATCCGGTCCTTCCAGGACTCCGGGAGCACTATCGATTCATCCGGATAGAGATCCAGATACTGCTGTGGGACAAAGTACGGATCGTGAGGCCCCAGTGTTCCGACATACATATAGAATGGTTCATCTTTGCTCACATTCTCCAGCCAGCCTTCTGCACAGGATACAACATCACCGTCACCGAAGGGATTTTCCGTCACACCGTACTGGCTGTACTGGGGAAATCCAATTCTGGAGATTTCCCCTTCTCTGCGCCCCTCTTCTAGAGCAATGTCGTCTTCCTCTAAAAGCCAATCCCAGTCTCCCATAAAGGGAGTCCTCTTCCATGGCTTATACCGGCCCTCCTGCGGCGGATAGATCCAGGGACCAAATCCTCGATCGCCCGGCCCTTCTTCCGCGCTGACATGCCATTTCCCACTGAAATACATCTGATATCCCGCTTCCTTCAAATCTTCTGAAAACAGCTTAATCCCGTCATTTAAACCGTGGGAAAATGCATCCGCCAGATCAATATTGTTCCATATGCCGTGCTCTGAGGGATACAACCCGGAAAAGAAGCTGGCACGGCTGGGGCAGCAGTGGGGAGAGGGACAATACGCCTCCTGAAAAGTCACACCATGGCGCTTTAGCCGCTCCAGATTCGGCATGTACGCCGGTCCCTTGCTCTGTTGGGTCGTCCCCAGCTGCTGGTCTGTCATAAATATCAGGAAATTACTTTTTCTCTTTCCGCTGTCCACGTCTACTGCTTCGCCATCCTTTCCCGTATTCCCTTTACCGTTTCTTGAGCTGTCAGAATCTCTTCTTCACCTGAACGAAAAAAAAGTGACTGAAATCGTCACTCATATTTTTGATACAGTCGGACAGACGCACGTCTCTCTTCTTGGACTTCAGCGCCTCGTCCTGCGTCTGACGGAGATCATGCAGCTGGCTCTCCGAACGGCCTCCCAGGATCGTGAGACCATCACGGTACCGCCGCCGGCTGTCAACAATATCCTGGATATTGAGACGCTGAAAAAACAGTTTCTCCTTTATTACCGCCAGGGCCTGGAACGGCTTGCTTCCGCCTCTGTCTCCCAATACCCGCCGTTGATCCAGAAGGCGCTGAATTACATCTATCAAAACTATCATCTGGATCTCTCTCTGTCGGATATCAGCCGCCACTGCGGAGTGTCGGAGGTCTACTTTTCCAGGGCATTCAAAGACGCGCTTGGCCTCCCTTTTACGAAATATTTAAACGCATACCGGGTCAGAATCGCCTCACACCTCCTCCGGCAGTCCAATGATTCCCTTAAAAAGATAGCCGAAGAGTCCGGATTTCAGAGTTATAATTATTTTTTGACTGTTTTTAAGACATATATGGGGGTTACGCCGGTGCAGTATCGGGAAAAATCACCGGATACTTCCACTGACTAATACTTATGAAGCCACAGAACGGACGCTAATCAGGCAAACTGTTTTACGTCCGTTCTGCAGTACAGTATCCTTCTGATATAGGGCAGGTTCATGCCCTCTTCACAAAAAAGATGACAGCCGTCCCCATTAGAGTTATAATATCTCCTTAAAGGAGATGACTTCACCCATGAAAAACAAAACAAAATCAGTATTGGCAGCTTTCCGCTCCAAATTCGCGGCCGCCCTGCCAATTATTCTTTTTTTCCTTTTTTTATTTTACTCTACGATCCTATTATTCGGCATTTCCTATTCAATCCTCGTATCGGTGGTTACAATCCTGTTCAAGGTCAATTATCGGAAATATCTAACAGTCCGGCAGCTGATCGTTCTTGTGGGGACGCAGTTTTTGATGGCTCTTCTCAGCTTTTTTGCCTCCCTCAGCGTTGCGCTCTGCATTCTTCTCAACCTGACCGTTCCCTTTCTGCTGGTTTTTCTCCAGACCTCGCAGTTTAATCCGCTGGGATATTTTGCGAATGCCATGTGCTTTGTCTTTCTTCAGCTGCGGCCGGTCGGGTGGGATGGACTGGCCATGCAGATGGGGGCGCTGGCCTACGGTCTGGCGGTTCTGACCATCATACTGTTCTTCTGTTCGTTTCAGAATAGAAAAAATGACCATTTTGCTGCTGCCAAAAAGGGCCTCCTGCTCCTGGCGGCCGCGCTGCGCGCTCAGATTGAGCAGATGTCCCCCTCCGCAGAACAAACAGACCCCTCCGGCAGTCTGGCTTCCGGACAGATGGATACCATCTTTCCAATCCTCCAGGGACTTTACGGAGAAGCCTACAAAAGCAGGGGCCTCACCTATGTGGTAAGCCCCCAGGGGAAAATTCAGTATATGTTTGCGCTGCTGTTTCAGCGTGCCGTGTATTTTCTGACAAATCCGTACCAGGCAGCCACTCTCTCTGACCAGACCTGTCATGACTTGTTGGAACGCCTGGCCCAATATATGGAGTCCGCGGGAAATGGCGGTTTTGAACGGAAAGAACTGGTCAGCACAGGAAATAAGATTCTGGCCGAAGCGGAGGAACGCGATGAAATCCCCTGCATTTTTGTTCAGAATTTTCTCCGTCTCTTCCTGCTGATCCTGGAAAACATTCGACAGACAGGTGAAAAACAGAGTCCTCCCTGTTGGAGACTCCCCAGCTACCGCCGCCCCTTAAGGAAACTGTTTGGCCAGATAAAAGCGGATGCATTTGAGACGCGTTTTGCGCTTCGTCTCAGCGTAGTTTTGACCGTTGGTTTTACTTACAGCATGGTCAGCCAGGCAAATCATGGTTACTGGCTCGTGCTGAACGCCTTCCTGCTGCTCCGCCCCATGTATGAGGAAAGCGCCACCCGCATCAAGACCCGCTTTATCGGCACACTGGCAGGCTGTCTTATCCTGCAGTTTCTCCTCCCGCTGTTCCATGGAACCGGCTGGCATTTTGTACTGGCGACCGTTATGGCGACAGGGCTTTATATGGAAACGGCCGGAACCTGGCAGCAGGCCCTGTTCTCCACCTGCTTTGCCCTGACCCTTACCACGCTGGCACTCCCACAGATGCTGGCCGCTGAGCTCCGTATCCTATATGTCGTCGCTGCGATGGTGCTGGTACTTCTCGTAAACCGTTTTGTATTTCCTACGCACCAGAAGGGACAGTACCGCTACAACCTGTATCAGCTGTTCCACACACACCACGTTTACCTTCGCCTGCTGGAGAGCAGCCTGACCGCGCCTCTGGATTATGGCGTCATCTGCGATGTCCAGATCCATTACCATCTGATTCACGACCAGATTATCCAGTATTTGAAAAAGGCGGGAAATGAGGATTCGGCCTTTATCAAAAAACTTCTATGGATTTCCTGGCACATGATATCCGAGGCGGAACAAATGCTTTTCTTAATCAACAACAGAAAAGCCAGTGCGGTTAATTCTGCACAGATGGAAGACTATCTGGCCTTTACCGCCTGTATTTTAAGCGAAATCCAGGAGATGCTTCATATGAAAGCTGACAGGAATCGCACCGTATCCCCGGAGATCATCTATAAACGGACGATGGAAGGGGAACCCCGGTTATCCGTGTTGATGGAACAGTATTCCAAACAATTGTCTGAGATGTATCGTTGTGTCTGCAGTCATAACGGGTGAGGCAGTGAAGGGCGGTGATGATGCCTGCAGTGATGGAGTCTATCACCAGGTTAAAATAATATCTCCGCCCCGAACGTCACCGTGCGTCTATCTCCTTTACGATCTGTTTAACTGCTTCTTCCGTCACCGTTTCTGTAAAATGCAGGGAATAAGAGTACTCTCCCTTTGACCAGACCGCGAGATTATAATTACCGTCATTTCCCTTCAACGTGACGGAATCCATATTCACGGTAATCACCTTCACGGTACTGTAACTATTGTAATCACCTGAATTATCGTCCATTTTAGCGGACTTTCTAAATGTGACGGTCTGGCTGCCGGAGTTGTATTTTATTTCGGCCAGTTCCTTTCCCAATGCCATATAAGTGGTTTTGTCCGATGCAGACATAAGGGACGGGATATCAGCAACGCCGAATCCCACCATTTCTGACAGTTCCACTGCGGAAGCGGCATTTAACAACACCGGCGCCGTAAGCACGCCTTGATCCGGCGATGACGGATTATGGTGCAGAACCGCAGGAATCATAACTGCGCCTGCCACCAGGATGACAAAACAGGCTGCAACGGCCATGTACCTTCTGAGGCCGGCCAACGTAACTATCCTTACCGGTCTCTCTATCGGTTCTCTGCTGATATGATCAAGGATACGGCAGCGCATATCATCGGTTACTTCTACTCTTTCGATAAGTTCTTTGTATTTACCCAAAATCATATGCCTCCTTCAAAATATCCTTTAATTTCTGCCTTCCCCGCCGCAGATCTGACCGAACGGTTGCTTCTTTTCTATTGAGCAGTTTTCCTATCTGTGCCGTAGAGTATCCTTCATAATGAAACAGGTGTATGACCTCACGGTATTTGTCAGGCAGCGCTTTCACCGCCTCCCATACAAAGGACAAATCCTCTCTGCAGTCTGCGGCCAGCGTTTCTTCCAATTCATCCGTCTGCCTGATCCGGTTGTATTCAATACGGTTCTTACTTAAATTAGCAGCAACTTTAAGCAGCCATGCCTTTTCGTGCGAGGTATTTTCCAGTAAGGGGCCCGTCTTTAAAAACTGAATCAACGTCTCCTGTAAGATGTCCTCGGCATCGCTCATATTATGCAGATAGGAATAAGCCAGACGCAAGATACTGTTTCCATATTCATCGAGTACTCTGGCCGCCTGCATATTGACCGCTTCCCGGTTAGCGGCATTTCCCCCGGAAACAGCCTTTGCTTTATTGGCAAACTCCCCGGAAGAAGCCTTTGTTTTATTGGCAAACTCCCCGAAAGCAGCCTTTGCTTCATTGGCAAACAAGATACGCCGCCGGGATTGTTTATAGCTGCATATATTACGGAGGAAAGAGATCATACAGTCCTTCCATCCCCTCTTCAAATAAATACATACTTCCATCACTGTCTCTCCCACAAAGACAGGCAATGCCGGAAATGCTCCCGCCATTGCCTGTGCAGTCTTATTTTAATGAATCGCCTGTACCAGACTTACGATACTGTCCTGAGCCATGCCCGCGCTCACATAAATGGAGTAAGAGTAATCGTTTGCAGACCAGGTGGCGAGAGAGATGACGCCATCATTTCCTTTTAAAGTCACCTGCATTTCATCCACCGTGATGGTTTCTTCTTTCTGATAGTTGTTATAATCCCCACTTATATTCCTTATTCCCGGTGCCTTACGGATCAAAATCTGATTTTCATCCGCTGAATAGATAACCTGGATCATCTCCTGATCCACAGCCTGTATCTTTTTTTCTGAGATGCCTTCCACCTGTTCCGGCGTGCGAAACTCAAATCCAGCCACCTTGGCGGCAGTCTCCATAGTCTGGCAATCCACGAAAGGGTTGGCAATCATTGTGTCAGGACTGGTATTCGTCGGAGTTGTTGATTTTGTTATAGCAGTTGTCTCTGTTATAGCAGTTGTCTCTGTTATAGCAGTTGTCTCTGTTATAGCAGTTGCCTCTGTTATTGGAGTCTTTGCAGCGGCACCGCTGGAAGCGCAGGCAGTGATTGACAGCGCCACCACTGCACAAATAGTTAGAGTCATCATTTTCTTCATAATATTTATCCTCTCTGTTTTTGGAATTTTAACAGCTTTCTTAGCCGTTCTGTCTTCTATACAGATGAGCCTGATAAAATGTTGCAGCAGACAAATATTTTTTCATGATTTTATATCCTTTTAGAACTTCAGCCTGCACTCTACCCCATTGTAACGGTGTTTTCCTTCGTTCGCCTCATAAGGAATCTCTCTGAAATACCGGAATCCCAGCTTATCCATCACACGGCCCGACGCCGGATTCTCCTTTGCGTACCTGCCCACCAGCTCCTTTACCTTCAGGACATTCTTTGCAAAATCCACAATTGCTTCCATCGTTTCTGTCGCAAATCCATATCCCCAGTATTCTTTTCCGAAATTATAACCTATTTCAAATAAATGGTATTCCTCTTCGTAATAAACAAGTCCGGTTCCGATCAGGTCCCCAGTCGCTTTAAGCACCACGGCCCATCGGTACCACTGATCCGATGGTATCTGAGAGACTTCGAAGGCAGTCCACTGCCTGGTTTTCTCAACATCATTATGACTGCTCCAAAACATATACCGCGCCACATCCGGATCGCTTTCCCAGCAATCAAAGACCCGCTGTGCATCTGCTTCGCAAAATGGCCGCAAAAGCAGCCTTTCCGTCTCTAATAAAGGTGTTTTCATCCTATTTTCCTCCCCTGGGCTTTCGAATAAAGCCCTTTCACCGTTTCGCTCATTTTAACACACGCAGGCCCTTTTTACTATCTCTATCAGCGTATTGATTAGTCACCAGGCCTTTTAGCGATCATTTACGAGCTGCAATAACGTTTCCACCGCATGCTCCATCGCTATTTTCTCTGAAAAGCGCTTATCCCTGGAAGCCACCTCCAGAATATTCTGTTTCAGATTCCTCGGGCTGACAATGACTCGCAGCGGAACTCCCAGCAGATCCGCATCGGAAAACATGATGCCGGCGCTTACCTGGCGGTCGTCATAGATCACCTCCACGCCCCTGCTCTGCAATTCCTCATACAGGCGGTCCGCATACGCTCTGACTTCTTCATGGTCCGGCCGGACAGCACATAAATGAATCTGCCACGGTGCAATTTCCTTTGGCCAAATCGGTCCAAATTCATCATGGTGCGCCTCACATACAGCGGCAGCAAGCCGGCCCACACCGATCCCGTAGCATCCCATCACCGGATACTGCATACTTCCGTCCTTTGCCACATACGTCATATCCATGGCTTTTGTATACTTTGTACCTAACTGGAAAATATTTCCGACCTCAATACCGCGTGAAATCTTAATTGCCGCCTTCCCGCAGTGAGGACAGCTTCCGCCTTCGGTGATCTTCGCAAAGTCATGGTATTCTGCGCTGCCCGCATCCCGTTTCATATCCAGCCCGGTATAGTGGTATTCACAGATATTGGCGCCACAGGATAAATTATTTGCCCCTTCCAGCGAACGGTCAAACAGAACCGTAAAATCCCCCTTTAAGTTGTACGGACCAATATATCCAGCTGTCAGGCCGCTTTCCTCAGTGATGACTGCCGGGTGAATCTCATAACCCAGATAATTGGTCAGCTTTGTTTCATTTACTTCCAGATCGCCCCGAATAAACAGGACAATATACCTGTCGTCAGAATTTCGCTGGTAAACCACTGCCTTACAGGAGTGTTCCTTCCCGGTTTCAAGGAAATGACAGATATCCTCAATCGTGTGTATATCCGGCGTATGAACCAGCGTCAGTTCATCTGAAATTTCATCCCTGGCACTGCGCACAATGGTTTCCGCCGCTTCCATATTGGCCCGGTATCCGCACTCCCCGCAGATCGCGATGGAGTCCTCTCCGATGGGTGTCAAAAGCATAAATTCATGGGAAATGCTGCCGCCCATCATGCCGGAATCCGATGCCACGGATATGACCTCAGGAACTCCCACCCTCTTATAAATCCGCTCATAGGCCTTATAACACCTGTCATAATACGCTTCTAAATCCTCCTGGCTTGTGTGGAACGAGTAGGCGTCCTTCATTGTAAACTCGCGGACCCGGATCAGTCCCGCCCTCGGACGCGCCTCATCACGAAATTTTGTCTGAATCTGATAGATCATAAAAGGATATTTCAAATAGCTCTGTCCATATTCCCTCACAAGCTGAACCGCCGCCTCCTCGTGGGTCATACCGAGAACCAGAGGGCTGCCGCCCCGGTCGGCAAACCGGAGCAGTTCTTTTCCAATGCTCTCATACCGGCCGGACTCCTGCCATAAGGAGGCCGGCATCGCAACAGGAAACTGTACCTCCTGCCCATCGATTGCGTCCATTTCCTCCCGCATAATCTGTTCAATCTTACGACTAATCCTCTTTAAAGGCGTATACGACGAATAAATACCATTTGCCACATACTTCATATAACCGCCGCGGACCATCAGCGCATGGCTGTCCACGACACAGTCCGCGGGACGTTCTTTAAAACGATCCCCTACAAGTTTTTCCAGTTTCATATGATTTCCTCCCTTTTTCATTTTCCACAAACTAAAAAACGCCCCAAGCTGACGCTCATCAGCTTAGGGCGAACTGTACAAAAGTCCGTGGTACCACCTAAATTCGGAATAAATCCGCGCTCGCGAGTACGGGGCAGACTGCCTGATACTCTTTCTCTGTGACGGGAGAACCCGGCGAAACCTACTGGGAAAACTACGTCCCGTTCAGCCCACAGCTCAAAGACCGGTTCGCTACTCCTTCAATGAAAGCTCGCACCAACCGCTTTCTCTCTGTAAAGTCCGGAATACCTACTATTTCTTATCATCGCTTTTTGTATTTGATTATATGCACAATAGCACAAATGAAGGGAGGTGTCAAGACCTGATGGCGTTTTATGTTTTGTACGAAATGAAAGTATTCCGGATTGTTATTCAGGATATGTCATTGCTATTTAGAATCGTATGATTACTATTTTAAAAGCGGCAAACTGTTAATTGCTTCTTATATTTATAACAAATTCTCATTGACAAAGCGACATATATGTCGCATAATACAAAAAGAGACATATGTGTCGCAAAGGAGAATACTGAAAATGGGAATTAAGGGAGATCAAACCAAGCAGCTCATCTGTATGGAGGCATTTAAACTTTTTACTGAAAAAGGCTACAAAGATGTGACTATGAAAGATATTTGCGTAAAAACTGGACTTAGCCGCGGGGGACTGTATCGCCATTATGAAAGTACCGAACAAATTTTTCTTGAAATTGTAAATTTTCTTATGGGAAATCAGCAAAACGAATTTTCTGAAAAAATGCAGAAAGGTACACCAGCAGCAGAAATTCTTTGTGATGTTTTAACGAGATACGAAAAAGAAATGTTAGACCAAAGTTCCTCTTTAAGTATTGCAATCTATGAATTTTTCAGTAATCCAAATATATCCAAAAGTGATAATTCCATTACTCAGCAATATCTCGATTCGAAAAAAATGTGGGTTGACTTTATCCAGTACGGTATGAAACGAAAGGAATTTAAGACGGTAAACCCGGAGGCAATCTTTGATTTGATTGTATTTTCCTACCAGGGAGTAAGAATGTATGGTGTCATGATGGATATTGATACAAATATTCCAAAAAGAATTATTGAGCAAATAAAGCTTTTATTATTACCAGAAAGTGAGGAGATACCATATGAAAACAGTATTTTATAGTAATTGTACAATGGATCATGCTATTTTAAATCCGACTGATACGGTAAAGCCGATCGAAAATTTCCCGGAAGTCTGTATATCTACATTTTCAAAGCGAATTATAGATAGAGTTTCTACTCAAAGCAATGCTGAAGTAATTACCAATTTAATTACTGCAAATGGAGAAAATCCAGTCTATAAAATTACGTATGGAGGAAAGGAGTTTGCATTCTACCTTTCATTAGTCGGTGCCCCTGCCAGTGTGAGCTGTTTTGAAGAAGTAATTGCTTCCGGGGCAAAAAAATTTGTTTTCTTCGGCTGCTGCGGTGTATTGGATGACGATACTGTCCAGCACAATTTAATCGTCCCTACCGGGGCAGTACGAGATGAAGGGACGAGTTACCATTATTTAGCGCCGAGCGAAGAAATTGCCCCGGACCAGGAAATAACGAAACATTTAGTAGAAAGTCTAAAAAGGTGTGGCTGTCCTTATACTACAGGCAAAATATGGACAACAGATGGTATCTACCGAGAAACCTTGAACACAATTACGGAGCGCAAAGAAGCTGGCTGTATCGCCGTTGATATGGAATACTCTGCTTTATTGGCCGCTGCGAAATACAGGCATATTCCGTTTGTTCAGTTTTTTTATAGTGCAGACAGCCTGGATCATGGGGAATGGGAACAAAGAGATTTGACCGACTATGGAGTAGATAGTGCTGAGAAATATTTTATGCTGGCTTTAGAGTGCGGATTGGCACTTTATCGGGATGGCGATATGGTAAAATGATGGTGTGAGGTTTAGGACAGAGAAAAATTATTTTTAGAATTTTCTATTTCTATGAAATGGGAAATAAGGTTGTGCCGATTCCGGTTAATCTTTGATATAGGGGAAGTTTATGATTTACTGATCTGGTGTCTGGATTATGCTGGTGTCTGGATTATGCTGGCATATGGATCGCGTCGACATATTGAGACTTTAATGCCGGTATGCTATTTTCATAAACTCAGATTTATGAAGTTGTACGGTACAAAATAGTGATACACGTTTAAAAATATATTAGTTTTCAAATAACTAGAGCCAAAGCAGAGCCAGACGATATAAATGGCCTCCGTAAATAGTCATTCTATTAACGTTTTCAGGAGCGCTCCTCAAACTTAGATAGAGGCTGATGGGGTAATGCGCAGATGGGCATATTATATCATCTTTTTTCTGCTCTGCCTGACTTCTTTAAGACAGTATTAGTTTCCGGAATAATGCGTACCGTTTTCGTACTGGATGGGCAAAAAAATCCAGGGAACCCTTGATTTTGATATGCTCCCCTTATGGTGGACAGATGAAAAAACAAAACTGTCACGATAGGAGGAGCATGTTTATGCCAAGGAATCAGTTTAGCCCACAAGAAAAATTGAAGATTGTAAAGGAATATCTGTGTGGGAATACATCTTATATAAAACTAGGAAGAAAGTACTCTATAGATGAGTCTTGTATCCGACAATGGATTGCAAAATATAAAGCGTTTGGGGAACATGCCTTTGAACTGGGAAACAACAATGAACGCTATACCGCCGGATTCAAGCAAAAAGTTGTGGAAGCTTATCTGAGGGGAGAAGGCTCCTACCGGGACATTACGATCGCCTATAAAATTCATGCGGATTCTACTGTATTAAAATGGGTTTCGCAGTATAATAACCATGTAGAACTTACGGATTCCAGACCGGAAGGAGCACAAGGCATGGTGAAGATAAAGGGAAGAAAAACAACCTATGAGGAACGCATTGAAATTGTAGAGGATTGCATGAAAAATGGCTGCGACTATACTGCAACTTCTCACAAATACCAGATTTCCTATGGACAGACGTATCAATGGGTCAGAAAGTTCAAGGAATACGGTATGGATAGTTTAAGGGATAAGCGTGGTCGGACAGAGCCTGTGGAAGAGATGTCAGAGGTGGAGCGATTGCGGGCAGAAAACCGATTGCTGGTAGCGAAAAATAAGAGCATGGAATTGGAGAATGCATTCCTAAAGGCAAGCCAAAGGGAGTCTTTTAACGCCCAACTATGCACCCAAATCAAAGACAGCTACGAGGAAGCAAACGGCATTTTAGGATACCGCCAGATGACCATCAAGCTAAACCGTGAAAATGAGATCCACATCAATCAGAAGAGGGTTCTGCGGCTAATGAGAATCTTAGGGTTAAAATCGGTCTGCCGCAGGCCACGGAAGAATTATATAAAATCCACGCCGGAAATCACGGCTGAAAACAAACTGAACCGGGAATTTAAGTCCAGTTCTTTTGGGGAGAAATGGCTTACGGATGTGACAGAGATGAAATATGGGAACAGCAACAAGGCGTATCTGAGTGCCATACTGGATCTGGCGGACAAAAGTATCGTCTCCTTTGTAACCGGCCATATCAACAATAATGAAATGGTATTTGAAACATTCGACATAGCCCACAGAAACCACTCGGAAGCTCACCCCCTGTTTCATAGCGACCGGGGATACCAATACACATCGAAGGCATTCAAAAAGAAACTGGATGAAGCAGGGATGGTTCAAAGTATGTCCAGGGTGTCGAGATGCATAGATAACGGGCCAATGGAGGCCTTCTTGGGTATGCTGAAATCAGAAATGTATTATTTAAAGAAGTTCCATACGTATGAAGAGCTGACGACAGCGATCGCGGACTACATAGATTACTATAACCATCGGAGATACCAGAAGAGATTGCATTGCATGACACCCATGGAATATAGAGAATACTTACAACAAGCGGCATGAAAATATCACCAGCCATTATTGTATGACTGGTGATAAAGAATCTTTACTTTTTTAAACTGTCTACTTGACAGGGAGCGGTTCATTTAACTGGGTTCCCGGGAACATGTCTATTATTCAAACTCGTTTCCGGTGAATCTGATTCTTATATTTTTAGGTTCATTTTAGTGATTTTATTATCTATATTATCCTTTATTCCTGCCTGTATTTATGGCTTGTGGAAATTTTAGAAGCAATTTAGAAGCAGAATTATTTACCCTTTTCTTTATTTTCAAAAACGTTAGCCATATCCATAAGCCCTTTTAATGATTGTGGATTTTTTAATAATTCTGGTAAAAGGATTTTCATCATGGCTGTATCTGTGCTATCTACATTAGCTGACGCATTATCAAGACTCGTTTTCATTACCGCTTGTAATGCTTCAGTATCTTTAGTCTTTATTTCCTCACGCAAATCTGAAATAGAGTCCTGTATGCCATAAAGAATTTGTAATACCGAAGCTAGACCACTATTACTGTTTTCAGCTATCATTGTTTCCTCGTTCTCATTACCCCTTTCCTCTATAGAAAAAGAATTTATTGTCTGCACAAGTCTATCTTTAATTTCCTCCACATTTTCTAATTCAAAATCATAATCAAAAGTTCTTATAGACGCAATATCGAAAGGAATTTGTTCACCTTTCATTCTTAAATGAATAATTGGCTTATTTAAGCAAGCACGATAACCCATTTCATAAAATACATTAGGATTATGCCCTGTGATATCAGCAATTACAAGTTCCGCTGATGATAATTGTTCAATTATTGTGTTAGTAATAGAATCAGAATTATTTAATTGGTCTACTCTTACAGCCTCAAAATCGCATTTTTCACATACCGGTTTTATGATAAATTTAAATAACTTATCAGCCCTATTTCTTATTTCTGTACCCTCATTACCTATTGGTGAAACAATAAAGCAAGTCCTCATAATTCCCTCTCCTTAAATATTATTTTTACGTGATGTTAACATTACGAATTAAATCTTAAACAAGAAAACTAAATCGTCTTCCCGCTATCCCTCAAAGTAAATATCCCATCATAGTCACAATCCAATGCTTCCGCTATCTCGCTCAACTCTTTCTCCGAAAAATTATCCCGTGACAGCTTATTACTTAGATTGCTTCCATTCGTTCCGATCTTATCTGCCAATTCTTTTATAGTCAAATCTCTTTCTAAGAGTATTGTTCTGATTTTTTTAGCCATTCCCATTGTGCAATCCTCCATTCATTTACTACAAATTATACACGGAAACACATGATTTATCAATAAAAAATAAGGTTTCATACATATTTCTGAAATGAAAAATTAAATTCCACTCCCTTGTCTCCAAGTAGAATTAAGTCTTACACAAGTAGAATTAAATCTTTCATACAGGTCTTGATCATATTGCAGTTTTATAGTAACCTCTTTGTCGTTGCCCTGGCGGTGATATAGGAGGTACATTATGTCCAAGCTAATCCCAGGCAATCAAAAGCACCTTACCCTTAATGACCGTCTTTACATAGAACACTCCTTAAATGAGGGGCGTTCTATGGAAGATATAGCAAAGTTTTTATGCAAGGATCCGACCACTGTCTCCAAGGAGATCAAGCTACATCGGGTCCAGAACACATGGAATAAGGGAAGCTTTAATAATCCTTATAACTTCTGTATTCACAGATTCCGCTGCAAAAGGACAAATGCATGTGAGAAGATCATCATCTGTGATACTTTGTGCCGTTCCTGCCATAAATGTAACATGGTGTGCTCTCGGTTTGAGAAGGAATCCTGCCGACAGTTGGACAGGGATCCCTTTGTCTGTAATGGCTGCACCAGAAAGAAAAACCTGTGCATCATACCAACGAAGTATGATTACAATGCTCATGCTGCCCAGCGCCATTACGAAGAACTCCCTTCCTCTTCCCGGGCTGGTGTTAATAAATCCAGATCCGAAATGCACCATATTGATGCGGTTGTCACTCCTCTGATCAAACAGGGACAGTCCCCCTACATGATCCTCACCAATCATCCGGAACTCGGTATATCCGTTAAGACGCTCTATAACTACATTGAATAGGGATATCTCCTCACACGCAATGTAGACCTGAATCGGAAAACAAAATTCAAGCCGCGTAAGAGCTATAAAACACAGATTACAGACCGGGAGATCTTTCTGGGAAGGACCCATTCCGATTTCTCAGCGTTGGGAGATCGGAAGAGCGTCGTGTA
>OGFR01000918.1_pt1 | contig 16915 bp, 15 predicted proteins | sample 1571001 | NCBI WGS metagenome assembly OGFR01 (sample SAMEA2582064, study PRJEB24529) | metagenome | biome: Human gut stool | place: China | collected 2011 | reverse complement strand
AGACGCCCAAGAGAAAAGCTACGGAAATGACACTGTAACGGCATATCCCGGCAGTTCGTTCCATAGCTTTTCAAAGGCTGTCAGGGAATGTGGGCACCATTTGGGCACCATTTCACCGAAAATAGCGCTTTCCATCAGGACATGGAAAAGGCCGCAAAACCCAGTAATCATGCGGCTTTGCGGTACTTTAGCGTTCATATAAAACACGTTAAGAATGACACGAAAATTTACTATTTTTTATTGATTGAATAGATGAAAATCGGCTTGCAAGTTCTTATAAGTATTTATAGCTGTTGCCGCAAAGTGGCTTGAATACAGACTTTTCCATGTATCTTCTTAACTCTGTTTATATCTCTTTATTTCTTCACTTTGTAAGCACGGGCGTCAAAAAAGCGTCAAGGGATGGTCAACTGTCACGCAGTCAAACATCATATTGAGAGGACAGAGGATAAAACCCTTGCCAACTCATTCTCGCGCCTGTGCGGGTACATGAATACTGTTTTTACGCTATTTTGTGAGAGATATAGTAACAAGACTATACACTCAATTTTTCAAGAAAAGCATAAACCCTTTCGCTACAATCCGCCTTTCTATATTTCTCTTTTCTCCAAGAGTCGGAAAGCGGAAAATAGATTCCGTCATTTGCCTTTGCACCAAAATCCCACTGGTCGTTTTCATCTTTATTTTTGTCAAACCAGTCCACAGCAAACATAAGCTTTTCTTTTGCCAACCCATACTCAGCCAAAACTTCAAGTGCAGCTAAATAGTAGCTCGTTTCCCTTGACATAAATACTTCGGGCGGTTTATTAATCTGTTTACCATAAATATAATACATTCCATCGGGTCGTGATAGGTAGTAATCAAGGAACAAGCTTTCCGTGTCGGGTGACAAAACATCTTTTAGCAAAACTGCATGATAAAACATTCCAAAGCCTGTTTCAAACCCACTTTTTGGCTTTCTTCCGTACAATCTTGTAAATCCTTCAATATCGTCGTTACGATTATATTGACCTCTGTTAAAAGCTGTTTCTGCTAATTCCGCCCAAAAACGCGCAACCTCTAAAGCAGTTTCGTTTTTAGGATCAAACAATCTAATCCATGCCGAAAGCATAAGCCTTTCAAATAAAACCCAATCGTGGGTTTTCTCATAATAATCGTCAATTTTCTTTTCGCCTTTAACACACAATTCCATACGATTTACAATCGTTTTAATCGCCTCGTCATCAATTGTATAGCCCAAAATTCGCAGCCTGCGGAGCGCCTGCTCTGTTGTATAGGCCTTTCCGCTTATAGGGCGACTCAGCGTATGGAAGTTGCCCCACATGCCATCATTATTTCGGCAGTCAAGGATTTGTTTTGCCCATTTACCATCTATATGTTCCATTCTATCACCCCTTTTATTTGCACTTTATAAGAATTATTTCCTTGTCTCGTCTGATTCCTTTCCAAAATATTATAGCATATTTTCCGACAGTTTTCTTCTACAACCAGGATGTACTTATGGATAGTCAGTCACAAAACACGGGGGGGGGGGATTTGGGACCCATCAAATCGTTTTTCGGAAGAGGGTACCCTCTTCCTATGCTTGCTACGGAATTTTTTTACTACAAAAGCGGGAAAGGGAGAGAATGGAACGGGGTAGGGCGGGATGCCTTCATCCCGCCGTGGGTATTGCGTGTGTGGCGGTGACATCGGCGGACTGTGGGCAGCCCATCCCACATTTTACCATATCTCTTTATAATTTCTTATAAGCCTTCGTCAAGTTCGGTCGTCATAAAGGCGTCAAATGGCATTTTGAAGCCGCCAACTAAAAGTATGAGAGGGCAAAAAAACATAGTATTCATGCGGTTTCCGGCAGAGCGCGAGCATTACGTCCTACATAACCTATTCTACTATTTTTTATTGATTTTCAGCCGTAAAACGGCATGTAAATCCGCATAAGGCTTTATAAGAGAGCCCCGCAAACCGCGTGAAATGGGCGTGTCGGCTTATCTCCTAAATTTCATCTCGCAAGTTCCCACCATATGGTTTTGTAAGGTTGGCGGAAATTGGGCGGGATTTTGTCTTTCTCTCCAGCCGGTAAATAATGCCACTATTGAACACGATAAAATGCTGTTGGTGCATCTTTTACCGATATGGCGAAGTAGAGCAAACCTGATAAACTGAAATCAGTCCCACCAACAGTAGTAGATAGATTGTTCGTTGTTGTAAGAATTAGAAACTGGCACTAAATCTCCATTTTCATCAATTATAAAATTGTGCTGATCAAAATCGGGTAATTCCCCAATATCACTTGGATGTATATCTTTCGGTGCATTAAAAATCTCTTTTACCTTATGAAGTGGAAGTCTACTAAAAATAATTAAGGTATCAGCATAAATCCACGGTTTGTTATCGTCCTCATCAAGTCCATAAACTTCTACAAAAATCTTTGCAGTTTCATCAGCATAAAGCAAATTTTTAATTACTGTAATATACTCTAGTTTTCCATCAAGGTTTTCACACGCAAAATCTGTAAAATCATCGGTCGGATTTAAGAAATCTTTATATGAGAACCAATAGTTATTTTCATAGCTTTTATTGGATATTTGAGATTTTAGTAATGCCACTGTTTCCTTTTGCTTTTGAACCACACCATTTTCTCCTTTTAATTCAGGTTTATCAAGTTCGCCTTATTTGCCTAATGCAAATACCTTTATACTCTTTACGCTACTTCCTGATAAACTGTAAGTTCTTATTCTGTTGCAGGCTCTAACAAAGTCAATGTTTTATCATCAACATTAAGTCTGCATTTGATTCCATAAGGAATAATTCCAATGGGTTCGGCGTGACCAAAATTGACATTATACAATATCGGAAGTTCAGTGTGTCCAGCTTCTTTACCAATAACTTTTTGATACACTTCCTTGTAGGGCTCGTATTTGCTGCGTCTTGCCGGCTTTCCAACAATAACAGCATTAACAACATCAAATAATCTTTGCGCTGCAAGATTACGAAGGATCCACGTAAGATAATCACATGACATATCATCTTCACTGGTTTCAAGAAACATGATTTTCCCATCCCATTCATCCTTGGATGGCCAGATAGGAGTTCCGGTCAGTTCAATAAAGACATCCAGACATCCGCCAAGCAATTCCCCTTCTGCGATCCCAGAGCCTTGAATAACTTCATACCCGATTTCTTCTGGATGGTACTGTCTGAGGACATTGATATTTTCTTCCTTCCACCAAATTTTTTCGTCTTCATCATCGTACCAGTACGGGGAAGACGGAATTTCCAAAGTATCTTTTGGGTTAAATAACGTATTTTGGATCATTTGTGCCGTGTAGTCATTAATCTTTACATATTCCGCAAAATTGGTCATAATGCTTGCACCGTAGTAAGACACCAGTCCTGCCTTGTACATCATCATATGGTTTGAAGTGGTATCAGAAAACCCGGTAAAAATCTTTGGGTTATGAGAAATTACATCAAAATTGATATAAGGAAGCAGCCGAATTGTATCATCGCCACCTATAGCGTTAAATATTGCTTTTATCTCTTTATTTCTGAATGCTTCCATCAAGTCAGCGGCTCTTGCCTCCGGGTGTTCGTAAAGATAATCCCGGCCCTTAAGTGCATTGGGCATAACCACGACATTCAATCCGTAGTCCGCTTCCAGACGTTCTTTAGCTATATACAACTTATGAATTGCCCACGGTTCACCAATCGTTCCAGCCGAAAGGCTCACAATCGCAACCGTATCTCCTTTGTTTAAATGCTTCGGTTTAATCATAATCATTTATCCTCTAAATTGTCATTTATCACTTAATTAGATTTATACTTTATTCCCTGTCAATTTTCTACTTCATTCGGGACACATTCTTGGATAGCTGTTGCATAAAAGTAATTGGGGATTGGGACACTTCCCAACAAGTCGTTTTTCGGAAGTGGGTACCCTCTTCCTATGCTTGCCGTTTGTATCAGGAATTCCTGCTTGCCACTCATGTTATCGGTAAAATAAGGTATGCGCGTTATACCAGGAATACGCACTACCGATTGGCGCTCCGCCCCTTATAATCATTAAAAATAAGGCAGACACCATATATTCCAGCAACTAATAAAATAATATCTTCATATGCGCTAAATATTAGTGATTTTATCCCGGTTAGCCCCCAAATCGTCAACAGCAAAAGTAATAATCTATTCTTTCTACGATAACCGGAGTAAACTGCAATGCTGACACTTACTATTGGACATGGCATTATGTAAGTTACCATTTGTGGAAAAGTGTTACCTAAAAGAAATGAAATCGCAGGATACAAAACGAACAGTAACAGCAAGATACTTTGCCACCTCTTGGGTTTTCCCAGAGCATCATCTTTGTTTTTAATGCACTCAAATAATAACAGTCCTCCGCAGCACAAATACAGCGGCAGCGCGAAAAAAAATTGAATTGGTTCAGTTCCAAATACGCCAAAAAACACAATCCCAATGTATAAGTTAGCAACACCAAGAACCAGTTTTGCACTCCACTTTATTTTACCTGTATAAGACAGTATTAGTCCAGGTACAAGAAACAGCATCAATATGATTTGAACTGTTATAGTCTGGCTGTTGTATTCACCAATTACTTTCCAAAAAGCAGTTGCATCCATAACGGTTCACCTACCTTTACCTGCGTAATATTTGTCAAATGCGCATTACCCCATTTTCATTTGTTTTATTCTACAAGCTCAATACAATTCCTTCAAAACCAGATATATCGCTTTAAGGCTTCTCACAGGCTTTTACTATATTGGGGCACTAAATGGGACACCATTTCATTAAAAGCCTGGCATCCGACTCTTATTAAAGCTTCGTTCCACATTTCGGGCAGTATTCAAAATCCTCTTCGGTCTCATACCCGCAGTTTTCACACCGTTTCCGGTTCCATCCGGACACTCTGCGACCAGCCTGTACAAGCGTTAAATCCTTTTCGGTTATATCCGGCTGTTCTCCATGCGCCAGACGCCTTCCCACCTCCTGATCCAGTTCATAGATGGTACTGCAGCATGACATCTGAACGTAATAATGCCGGTTCCATTTTATGATGGGAATGAAAAAGAGGCTGAAATAAGAGTAGGTCATAAAAACCTGATATCTCCCATAACCGCCGCACTGAGCGCAGATAACGGTCTTCGCGTATTCCAGCGCCTTCTTTCCCTGACTGATTCCAAAGACGAAAAACATAAAGAATCTCCTTCTCAAGTAAATTTATTTTATTATACCATATTTTATCTGTTCTGCTATTAATCTTTACAGAAAACCGCCTTGAACTTTTACAGGCAAACCATTTATAATAGGCGTAAATCAACACAGTCTGCCATTTACAGGCCGCAAGAGGAGGAATTTGTCTTGAAAAAAATGATACTGGTAACCTCACCGCCGGCATGCGGGAAAACCTACATCTCGAAACAACTGGCAAAAAATCTGAAGCACGTCGTCTATCTGGACAAAGATACCCTGATCGTCCTGTCTAACCGCATTTTCGATGTGGCAGGTGAGGAACGCAACCGGAGTTCCGACTTTTTTGAATCCAATATTCGCAATTATGAATATGAGGCTATCATTAATATTGCCATGGAGGCGTTGGATTATGACGATATTGTCCTGATTAATGCGCCGTTTACCCGCGAAATACGGAACCCGGAATATATGGATCAGTTCCGGAAGCGGCTGGCAATGAAGAACGCCCGCCTGGAGATCATCTGGGTCGTGACTGCCCCTGAGATCTGCCATCAGCGCATGATACACCGCAACTCCAGCCGGGACACATGGAAGCTGGAAAACTGGGATAAATATATCAGTGGTGTGGATTTTTCGATTCCTTCAGCCATTGACCGGCCGGACAGCTCTGACGATGATCTTCTTTTATTCTATAACTCGACCGATCAGGAATACCAGGAATCTATGAAAAGAATTGTTGGGATACTGGAAGAGAATGGCTAAACAGGATAAACTGCCGGACAGACCCGCTGGATACAAGGAATCTCATCTCCATTCCTGTATCCGGCAGTCTGTCCGGCAGTTCTTTACCTTTCGCAGATTATAATACACTTACACAAGCTAAGCGTCAAAGTTTCACCTCTCCGCCGTCTCCGCTTCAGTTCATGCATCGAATCAATAGAATCCTGATGGATTTTCAGACAGATTAATCATAATGTTCTTCATCTGGGTATAATGCTCCAGAATAACCTTATGGGTCTCACGACCGATCCCCGACTTCTTGTAGCCGCCAAACGGCGCTCCGGCCGGAATTGCGTTATACGTATTCACCCACATACGGCCTGTTTCGATTGCACGGCAGACACGGACAGCCCGGTTGATATCCCGGGTCCACACAGCGCCGCCCAGACCGTACTCACTCTCATTGGCCATACGGATCACATCTTCCTCATCCTTGAATTTCATCACAACCGCCACCGGTCCGAAGATCTCTTCCTGCGCCACCCGCATATCATTTGTCACGTCTACAAGCAGCGTCGGCTTTAAGAAGCAGCCCTTTGCCAGTTCTCCATCCGTGATTCGTTCACCGCCGCAGGCTACCCTTGCTCCCTCCTTCTTTCCAATCTCTATGTAGTCCAGAATCTTATTCAAATGAGCCTCGTAGATCTGAGATCCCATCATCGTGTCCGCCTCCCACGGAAGGCCAACCCTCACGCTGTTAAACTTCGCCACAGCCTCTTCCACGAATCTGTCATAAATGTCTTCATGCACAAATACACGGGATCCGGCGCAGCACACCTGCCCCTGATTGAACAGAATTCCCAGCTGCAGTCCGTCCATCGCCATATCCCATTTGCAGTCCGGGAAGAAAATATTAGCCGATTTGCCGCCCAGCTCCAGCGTGGACGGTATCAGTTTCTCCGAAGCCGCGCATCCTACCTGGCAGCCCACCTCGGATGATCCTGTAAATGCCAGCTTTCGGAAACCCGGATGCTCCAGCATATACTGCCCCGACTTCGAACCTCTTCCTGTCACAATATTAAAGACACCAGGAGGCAGAATTCCGTCGATCAGCTTCGCCAGCTCCAGCACGCTTAAGGAAGTATAGCTGGAAGGCTTAAATACTGTACAGCACCCTGCTGCCAGCACAGGCGCAAGCTTCCAGGCCGCCATCAGGAATGGGAAATTCCACGGCACGATCTGGCCCACGACACCGATCGGTTCCCTTAAGATCAGGCTCAGCGTATTCTCATCCAGCATGGCCGCTTCCCCCTCTTCCGTCCTCACCGCTCCGGCGAAATAACGGAAATGATCGGATGCATACGGAATATCGATCGTCATGGTCTCTCTAATCGGTTTTCCATTGTCCAGCGTCTCCAAAAGAGCCAGTCTCTCCTTATTCTGATCAATCACATCTGCAATCTTTAACAGTGCATCCGCCCTCTCTGCAGGCGTCGTCTTCTTCCAGCTCTCCCACGCGGCCCATGCGGCATCTACCGCGGCGTCTACATCCTCTCTCGTAGCTTCCGCGCATGTGGACAGATATTCCCCATTGGCCGGACAGTAAGATTTAAATGTACCGCCATCGGATGCGTCGACCCATTGGCCGTTGATGTACAGGTTATAGCTCTCTCTTGCTGCATTTTCCATATAACGTCTCCTTTCTAATAAAAAATTTGATGCAGGGCATTCTCCGCGGCCCTGCCGCACTCTTTTGTTCTGTTTCCAGTATAACAGTTTTGGAAAATAATGGCAACAATAGATATTTTATTCACAATTAATCGAATTATTTTTGTATATAATATACATTTTCTGACAAAATTGTGTTTTGATCGTTAATTAACTATCAAAATATTTTTTAGGTAAAAATTTGGAGCGCGGTTGCTTCAGCGGCCATATTTCCATAGCGCGGAGTGTGCCTCCTGCCCGGAGGGCTTTTTTGTGTAACAGGAGCACTTTCCTGCTGCACAAAAAAGCAGGAGAATCGCCGAAGCCTCAAAGGCCCGGGCAATTCTCCCGCCATTTTCCTGTTACTATCTTTCTGTACTTACTTCTGAGCGACCATAAAAGGTGAGCAGGTATAATCCGCAGATTCCGACCAGCGCATACACGATTCTGGAAATCCAGGACATGCTGCCGAAAAGGAATGACACCAGATTAAAATTGAAGAAGCCTACCAGACCCCAGTTTACCGCGCCAATAATGGCGATGGTAAGGGCTGTATAGTCCAATGCTTTGTTACCCATGGCACTACCTCCTTGTTGTGAGCACCCGGCGGCTGTTTTTCCCCGCCTGCGTGCGATAACTGCCGCCTCTCAGAGGAGAAAATGATTTCCTTTCTCATTGAAGTGGCTTTCTTTTTTTATTATGGGGAAGTTTTTGGGTTTTTATACACTTTGTACTAAATTAACAGACAATCCTCACCACCTGTCACTTTCCCAGATGGTCGATCCGTTCCTTTATCTCATCCTCCCGGCGGTTAAACAGAAGGCGCTCGTTATACTGGTAATATCTCTGGCACTCATATTCCTGAAGGAATTTTATGCTGTAGTAATTCGTATTCAGTTCGGTGATAAACACCGCCATCTCCTGACTGTCGCCAAAGGATATTTCCATAAAATCAAAGGCGTGCTCCAGCATGGCTCCGCTCTCGTCGAACCGTTTCTCATACTGCTCCCGCTCACGGTCAAAGTAAGACTTTACCGTCTCCCACGCCGCCTCCGGATCCGGTGCTTCTGCGAAACGAAGCTCTTTTTCATACTGCTCCAGAATCCGTTCCACATCCCGGTGCAGGTAATCGCTCTGACGGTTTAAAAGTCCGGCTTCCCGCTTCTTTTCCCAGATCTGTTTAAATTCCTTTTGCACCGTGAGGAGACGTTCCTCCATATCTCCGTCCAGACTTCCATCATGCAGCTTTTTTAACTCCGCCATTAAAATTTCCAGCTTTTCCGCATCTTTAACCACCTGCTTAAATCCGCTGTTCAGCTTCGAGAGCAGGAGGCCGATTACGCTCAGTTTCTCGTCAAACTGGGCATGTTTTAGCTTATTGCAGAGATTTTCCCGGATCGATCCTGCTAAAATTTCATCGATCTGGTAATCGTCCTGGTATTTATAATAGAGTTCCAGGTAATTGGAGAAATCCTTGGCTATCTTCGGGTACTGGAGATACTGTCCGATCACCTCCCGATCCGCCTTTTTTCCGAGTTTTTCATATACTTCAATAAATCGTGATAAATCTTCCCAGCCTCGAGGAGTAGCAAACAGACGGCCGTCCACCGTTGTCTCAATCCGGCAAAATGATTCCGGCCTCGCGTTCAGATAGGAGATTATGGCGGGATGGATCGACTGTTCATACGCATACTGCTTCCAAACCTCGTAGTCCGGCTCCACGTGAATCATTTTAATCCGGTCCAGGGTCACCACGTCAAAATCCCTTACGGATTTGTTGTATTCGGGCGGATTACCGGCCGCTGCTATGATCCAGCCTTCCGGAATCTGATGGTTTCCAAATGTCTTACACTGTAAAAACTGCAGCATGGCAGGCGCAAGCGTCTCCGAAACGCAGTTAATCTCATCGATAAACAGAATTCCCTCCGAAAGACCGGTCTGTTCGATTTTATTGTAAATAGATGCCACGATCTCACTCATGGTGTACTCTGTCACACTGTACGGCTTACCGCCGTACTCTTTCTTAACGATAAACGGAAGTCCAATCGCACTCTGCCGGGTGTGATGGGTAATGGTATAGGCCACCAGCCCAATTTCGCATTCCCGCGAAATCTGCTCCATAATCTGCGTCTTGCCCACCCCCGGCGGTCCGATTAACAGAACCGGGCGCTGACGGACAGATGGGATTTCATAGGCGCCGTACTCATCCTTCAGCAGATACGCCTCAATCGTATCCTTTATCTCTTCCTTGGCTCGTTTTATATTCATAATTGATTGATTTCCTCCTCTGTCAGGATAATTTTCATCGCCCACGCGGGGACGGATACATCTTCATACTGCCCTTCCACAAAGACAAAGGCCGTGTCATAGGCGGGCATTCGGACAGGGTATATTCCCTTTCCGTCAGTAAAGTATAAAAGCCCCTTAAGTTTCTTAAATTTCCCCTGATTCATCAGTCCATTCACGTATTCAAAGGCCGGCCGGAAATCAGTTCCGCCCAGTCCCGATATAGTAAAGTTCTCCATATAGGCCTTCATTTCGTCCTGGCTGGTAATCGCCTCATCGGACCGGATCATCTCATCGCACTGTATGATGTGGATATTGATTTTCCGGAAATAGCTCTCGGATTCACAGAGCACGGAATACGTCTCCTCCAGGAACCGCCGCACCAGCTCCCCGGAGCAGGACATCGACGTATCCACCACAATCACAAAATCTTCAATGCGGTGAACCTCCTTCGATTCCAGCGGTTCAATCAGCGGCATATTGCCGTACAGCTCCATTCCATACGTATAAAACACGTAGTCGAAGGAATCCTGGTCCACCTCGTTCTCTTCACGAAGTACGGAAAACCTGCGCAGAAACTGCTTATAATCATACCGTTCCCGGTTTTCAACCCGCACGGCCTCCAACAGGCTTCTGGAGTCCTCCGCGTCCTTCTCGCCGAAGGATTCCATCTCCGTCTGCATCTTCTCTCTGTTATTCTGCCACTTATTCTGGCGCTCCTGGCGGATCCTGGGATCTTCTTCCCTCTCCCATTGGTCATGGTTATCCACGTAAAACTCTGCCGCCATGCGCTCGTATTCCTCTTCGGTCAAATCCATGTCCTGAAGCGACTTATAGATTCCCTCTGCCGTCAGGACCCGGAGCTTTTCCTTCAGCTTCGCGTATACTTCTCTCCGGTAAACCGACTGATGGCGGTAAACGTTCTTTACATAAAATTCATCGATGATGGATTCTATGGCAATGTCACAGGCCAGATTCCAGTACGGGACCGCCCGTTTTCCCCGCGTATCCATATGGCCCAGCAGGCAGTGGAATACCATGTGAAGAAAGGCCCGGTTAATCAAAACCCTCCCCCGTTTATACATACTCATCAAATGCTCCGGCTGGTAATAGATGAGAAATCCATCCGTTGCCACTCCGCGCCCTGCGCGGTCCGCCAGAAATCCAAGGCTGCTTAAGGCCACGTCCAGATAGCGAAAATTTAAATACAGTTCATTTCTGGAATTTGTCAGAATATCGTGGCAGATTTCTACCTCTTCCAGCTCGTCGAGCTGCTGCTGCCGCAAAGGATCTATCATATGGCTTCACCTGCCTTTCTTTTATTGTTTTGCTGCTTTATTGTTTTCTTTCTGTCATTTTCCTGCTTTACATGCCTACAGCGAAAATGACCGTTTTTTTGCCGGGAAACGCCGGTGGCGCAGATCCATCAGGCCGCTCAGTACCTCCGTCTCACCTTCCCGGCCGGCCAGTTCGATCATCTCATCCAGCGTTTCCTTCCGGTCCGCATAATGGACCGCCAGCCAGGAATAAGTTTCCGTATCTCCCGCTGCCAGTGCACATTCCGCGGCCCCACCCATGTGTTCCCTCAGATACTCCTCATACGCCCCTCGATGCGGTTCCATCAATTCCAAAGGATACTTAAGCCGACCCATTACAAGGGAGCAGACGACCCGCTCCGGCTCCTGAACTTTGATATGGGGAAACAGCGCATCGTATTTGGAAAAACGGAATTCGGTCTGCTCGAAACAGTAGCGGTACATGTGGCCGCATCCATGCATTTCCCGCATGATGATGCGGGCGGGTGTATTTTCCACGGATTCCTCAAACATTTCCGGGAATACCAGTTTTGCCTGGAGAGCTGATTTTGCAGGTGGTGAAGTTAATTCCGATTCTATATAATAGTTTACATAAAGTTCCTGTCTCAATTCTGATATCAGTTCCTTAAAACAGGAACGGCGGCCTGGAATTATGTGAATATCCATATGTCTGATGCTGGCACAACCGGTAAACAGGCCGGACCCTACATCTTCAATCGTGCTATAGCACCGGATCGTATTCAGTTCAAAACAGTTATAGAATGCGTAGTTGCCGATTTTTTTAATCGTCCGCGGAAGAATGATTTCCTTTAAGTGCCCGCAGCATGCCACCGGCGGCAGTTCGACAGCCTCGGGACTGGAGGCATTCATCTCCGCTTCCATTCCGTTTTGTGCATTCCCTTCGGCGTCGGCCAGCAGAATCTTTCCCGCTGCCTTTAGCATTTCCCGCCGTCCCCATCCCTCGGAAAAAGCGTATGCCGCCAGCTCTGTCACCGGTTTTCCATCTATTGTCTCAGGAATCTCGACCAGGCCGTCATAGCTTCTGCAGCCGAGTATTGCGATTGCTTCGTTCTTTATCTGATATAAAAACATGAACAGACGTCCTGCCTTTCTGTTATACGGATCTATTGTATAACAGATGAATATAACAGAAACAAATCAAAATTGCAATGGATAAATTTTCTCTTGACAAACAAAAAAGAAAGGTATAACCTAAGAATCATAAGAGCAAATCGAACTGCAATGACGGAACCAGTACCCATTCTAAATGCGAGACAGAGAAAAACGGCATACCTGCTGAAAGCCGTTTTCCGTAAAGTATGGCGAACACCACTCCCGAGCACCGTCAAACCAATGGCGGCGTATCTTCTGCGTTAAGGAAGCAGTGTCTCACGTTTGGACACGAGTGAAAAATCAAGGTGGAACCGTGCATCCGACATTCATGCACCCTTGGACAGGATTATTCTGTCCAGGGGTGTTTTTTGTTCTTTTCAACAGTCAAAAACCTCGCGGCAGTCGCCAAATGGACGCGCCAGCGTGTCCGTTTGGCTCGTTGCTCGCGGGAATAAACAAATGTGGATTGAAGCAATCACGTCTCACGAAAAAGCATCATAAATCTCAGAGTATAAGGAGGATCATCATGAAAGTAACTTTAAAAAATGGAGAAGTAAAAGAATTTGACAGCCCGCTGTCCGTCTATGAGATTGCAGCATCCTTAAGCGCCGGCCTGGCGAAAAAGGCGTGCGCCGCGGAGATCGATGGAACCCCGGCGGATCTGCGTACTATTGTATCCGGAGACTGCGGGCTTACGATCCTGACCTTTGAAGATGAAGGCGGCAGGGCGGCCTTCCATCATACCACTTCCCACATTCTGGCGCAGGCCGTCAAAAGGCTGTTTCCGGAGACTAAGCTGGCCATCGGACCGTCTATCGCCGACGGATTTTACTATGACTTCGACCGCCCGGAACCATTTTCTCCGGAGGACTTAGAAGCTTTGGAAGCGGAAATGAAGAAGATCATCAAAGAAGACTTAAAACTGGAGTATTTTACGCTTCCGCGTGAGGAAGCCATCGCCCTCATGAAGGAGAAGGATGAGCCTTACAAGGTTGAGCTTATCGAGGATCTTCCGGAAGAAGAAACCATCAGCTTTTACCGTCAGGGCGAATATACCGACCTCTGTGCGGGGCCGCATTTAATGACTACTGGTCCTGTGAAGGCATTTAAGCTGACCTCCATCGCCGGCGCTTACTGGCGCGGTGACGAGCACAATAAGATGCTGACCAGAATCTATGGCACGTCGTTCCCCAAGGCCTCCGATTTAGAGGCATATTTAACCAGAATTGAGGAAGCGAAAAAGCGCGATCACCGGAAACTGGGAAAAGAACTGGGTCTGTTTACGATCATGGACGAAGGCCCGGGATTTCCATTTTTCCTGCCGAAGGGCATGGTGTTAAAAAATGCGCTGACAAACTTCTGGCGTGAGATCCATGAGCGCGAGGGATACGTGGAAATCGCCACTCCCATCATGTTAAACCGCTCTCTGTGGGAGACTTCCGGCCATTGGGATCATTACAAGGAAAACATGTATACAACAACCATTGACGATACGGAATTTGCAATCAAGCCCATGAACTGTCCGGGCAGTATGCTGGTTTACAAATCCCAGCCGCGTTCCTACCGTGATCTGCCGCTGCGTATGGGAGAACTCGGCCTGGTACACCGCCACGAAAAATCCGGCGCGCTCCACGGCCTCATGCGGGTTCGCTGCTTCACACAGGACGATGCCCATATCTACATGACACCGGATCAGATCACCGATGAAATCAAAGGCGTAGTACGCCTCATCGACGAGGTCTACAATATGTTTGGCTTTAAATACCACGTCGAACTCTCCACCCGCCCGGAAGACAGCATGGGCAGCGACGAGGATTGGGAGATGGCGACAGACAGCCTAAGAGAAGCGCTTGATGAGATGGGATACGACTATATCATCAACGAAGGCGACGGCGCCTTCTACGGTCCGAAGATCGACTTCCACTTAGAGGACTCCTTAGGCCGCACCTGGCAGTGCGGTACCATACAGCTTGATTTCCAGCTTCCGCTGCGGTTTGAGGCGGAATATACAGGCGCGGATGGCGAGAAACACCGCCCGATCATGATTCACAGAGTACTGCTGGGCTCCATTGAGCGTTTCATCGGCATTCTGATCGAACATTATGCAGGAAAATTCCCGGCATGGCTGGCTCCTGTTCAGGTAAAGGTGCTCCCGATCTCCGACAAGAATGCAGCATATGCAAAAAATGTGTACGATGCCTTAAAGAAGAGCCACATCCGCTGTGAGATCGATGAACGCCCGGAAAAGATCGGCTACAAGATCCGCGAGGCACAGCTTGAGAAGGTTCCGTATATGCTGGTGGCAGGAGCGAAGGAGGAGGAGAATCATACGGTGGCAGTCCGTTACCGCGATTCCGGTGAAAATGTCACTATGACGTTGGATGCGTTTACCGAAATGCTGAAGAAAGAGATTGAAGAACGAGATTAAAGAACGAAAGTAAATAAAGAAGCAGGGAGAACGGGGCTGATATTATCGCGTCGTTCTCCCTGTTTTCTTAATCGCTCAATGCCGGATCATAGTACGCCCCGGTGTCGTCCAGTTCATATCCGTCAGGCGTGACAGTATTGGTCATCATGGCCCCATCCGGTCCGGCGTAATACCAGCAGAACCAGCCTTTCAGCCACTGATTTACAGCCATAACGCCGTCTTCTCCAAAATAATAACGTTTTCCCTTATCCATCAGCCAGGCACTGCTTAAAAAGCTTCCATCGCCCTTCTTATATTTCCACTGGTCATTTTCCTGTATCCATCCTCCGTCTATGGTCCCGTCTCCCCTGGCGTCCATAACATAAAAGGTTCCCATATTCACAGCGGCTCCGCTGGGTACTACAACAATTAACTGGGCCTTTCCGGCGTTTTTAGCATGGTACCGAATTGTATTGAGCCCTTCCTCATTCAGAACAATCTCCGCTGTTAGGACGTTCATGTCGGTGGTTCTGATCGTGGCACGGCGCACCCAGCCACTCTCAGATTTAGTTAGAATCATTTCCCCGTCAGTCCCCGCCATGACAGTCGTCCCATCGTATAAGAAGGCTCCCGCCTCCTCTGAACTGATCTCAAAATACTCCCCCGCTGTCTCGATACCGTACGCGTTTACCGGTGCCATCGCTATTACGGCCGTGAGCAGCAATGCCGCAAAGCATTTTCCTTTTTTCATCATAAAATCCCTCCTAAACAGACATGAAAATAAACGTTACACCCATTACTCTGCCATAATTATACCACGATTCAGGAGTTATTGAAGATGATAACAGAAAATAGTTATTTTTTTACTTTATTTATCTCAAACATATCTGCAAGCAGCAGCCAGTTTGCCCGGAAATAGTTCATGATCTGCCAGTAGCCGGCGCCTGATAAGTCCAATTCTTTTATCAGATCAAACTTGGCCTTCAGGCTTCGAACGTCTTCAAACCATACCTCATGCTGAACGCCAGACTGCCAATACCGGAAATACGGCGTCATTGCCGTCTCATCAAACTGGATGGGAACACCGTGATCGATGGCGATTCCGATAGCCTGAAGGTTATTGATTGTCTCCGCCTTTGTCACCCCCTGCTCGTAGGGAAGCGGCCAGTCATAGCCGTAGTTGGGGATTCCCAGGCTGATCTTTTCCGCCGGTATTTCCGCCAGGGCGTACTCTGCCACGCGTCTGACCATATTGATCGGGGCCACTGCCATGGGCGGGCCATATGTGTATCCCCATTCATACGTCATCAGCAGAACCCGGTTGGCCGCCTCTCCGAGCAGGCGGTAATCGATTCCTTCGTAAAGCAGCCCCCTCTGGTCTCTGGCCGTCTTAGGAGCCAGTGCAACGCTCACCTGATAGCCGAACAGGTTCATCACCTGTCTCACCAGCTTTACAAATTCTGCATATTTTACCCGGTCCTCCGCCAGCACGTATTCAAAATCAATATCAACTCCGCCGTAGCCTTTCTGCGTCATCGTGCGCCCCAGCTCCCAGATAAGATTTTTCTGAACATCGGGGTTATTTACCAGTGCTGTCACAAGATTATTGTTGAATTTTCCGTCCTCACCCAGAGGCGTCAGTGTCAGGACGGGCCGCACGCCGTTTGCCGACGCCACATTTACCATCCAGCTGTCGTCAGCCATGGGCGGAATCAGGTCCCCATCCGTCGTAAATCCATAGGAGAAGACAGATAGATCCGTCAAATAAGGAAGCGTCCAGTCCAAAGTATCCGGGTTAATAAATGGATACGCGTAGCCGTTTACGTGCAGAGGGCTCTTCATTTTTCCGTTTCTTTCATTATCTAGTAAAAGCGCCTGACCCACGGCCAGGCGATATGGATATGCAATCTGATTGTCCCACAGAAGCGTACTCACGGGAATTCCGGCTTCTGCGGCTATGGAATCTACATTATCTCCGCTTTTTACAACATATATCTGCATGTCAGCATCCTTTTATCTGTATTACTACAATATATGCCGCAGAGAGGAAACACGTTATCCTGTGATCCCGTTGTTTTTATTTAACAAAAAAGCTGCCGTTCCACAGACGATCCCCCGTCCGCTTTTACAGCAGCTTTCAAGCTATATACATTAC
>OGFR01000916.1_pt1 | contig 16921 bp, 22 predicted proteins | sample 1571001 | NCBI WGS metagenome assembly OGFR01 (sample SAMEA2582064, study PRJEB24529) | metagenome | biome: Human gut stool | place: China | collected 2011 | reverse complement strand
TGCTTCTTCGATCCGGAAAAAAGGATTGAAAAACAATTTTTCCTTCCATAGACATCGGCGGGGTTTTAAATTCTATTTTTGACCGCGTATGCGGCAGGATCTCACGATGAAGTTCTCCCGTAAGATCCTGATAAGAATCTTTGTCCTGTGCCTGGTTCGGAGTAGACGAATAGTCCTGAATGTACTGACCAGGCAGCTCTGTTCCATTGATTTTAAGCAAATATCCTTTGTATTCTGCCATTATTCGCCACTCCCTCCTATTCAAACGCCGGCTTTCCGGTCCGTCTCCGGTACTCCGCAGCTTTCGCCTTCATGGCCTTAAAAAGCCTGTCTGTGTCAAGCGTTGCCGTCAGATCGGCCTCGTTGAGCGCCCGTTTGAATGCGTAGTAAACATCATCTTCCGATAGGCCTCCACCGCCGCCCATCATCCGGGCACCAAGCTCTACCGCTTTATTCAGCCATTCCATCATCTTATCCTCTGGAGCCACAATCTCGCCGTAGTTCCGGTTATCACCGATCATGGCAAGGCGCGGTGTGTTTGCCTTTACAAAGCCGCCCTGTGCAAGGCGTGGAAGACTAACTGGAGCTATATCAAATCCAAAGTGTTCTCCTGCAGCTATCGGCGACCAATCTGGGACATCAAAGCTCAGCTTGTTTAATCCACGAATAACTGCGTTTACGCATCCTTCTGCAATGCTTACTATTCCGTTAAACACGTTTTTGAAAATATCTTTCAGACCTTCCCAAGCGCGTTTCCAGTCTCCAGTCAAAACGCCCGTAATGAACTCGATCAGACCTTTTAATGCTCCAAGCACATTTTTAACTACCTCTGCTGCCGTCTCACCGAAAGCAAAGAAGATGTCCGACGCATTTTTTAAGCTATCACTTATTACTGGTGCAATATTTTCCACAAACCAGTTGATAAATGGCACCAGAACTTTATTCCAGATTTCTCCGATGGAATCAGCTACAGTTCCTGCAAAATCCAGAAATGCATCTATCAAAGGCTTTATCGAACTTTCATTAAATTCAGCAAACTGGTCTGCTGCATCCTGCAGAATCGGAAGGATATAAGTGTTGAATGCGCTTAAAACCGTATCTACAATTTCAGATAAGCCGTCTGTAAAGCTTTGAATCAGTGGACTGATATGCTCGTCATACAGCTGTAAGACTCCATCAACAAAGTATTCGAATGTGTCTGCAATACTTCCCGTGATGGTCTGCACTACACCTAAAAGCCCATTGAGCGTGCTTTTTATCTTGTCGACATTGCGCGTGATCGGCTCTGTTATCATTGCCAGAACATCACGCGAAAAGGCAAGAGACAGTTCCTGCACTCCCATGAAAGCATCAGAGAAAAGCTTAATCAGATCCGCAGTAATCTGCTTTGCTGTATCGCTCCGAAATACTGTAAAAATATCCGCAACAGCTATTGAAAAATTTCCGGATATCTCAGCAATATCGGCGCTTATATCAAACATCGATATTAAAAAATCTTTTATCCGGCCAGAATTCTGCTGCAGGTATAAATCAATACCGCCCAGCAAATTATCCGCAATGGTAAGTCCAATAGATGCAACCGAACCGGCTATTGCCCCAAGATTATATGCTAATGTGTCTGCAAAACTATTAGCAGCCTGCACAACTTCTGGAGCTGTAAAGATATTAGTTAGGCGTTCTTTTATTCCAGATATAGAGTCCTGGATGCTATCAAATACAGAAGTGTCTCCCAGTGCATCCCAAAAACCACTCGTGAATGCGCTGCGTAATTCATTCAGCCGCTTCATGATGGCATCCATTCGGCTGTCTACTTCTTCGGTTCCTTGTTCCAGTTCGCCCATATCGAACTGATCAGATTCGTATCCACCGCCACCGCCGCTTCCTCCGGATCCTGAACCACCACCGGAAGAATCATTGGAGCTTATCACATTCAGTTCGTCAAACTTCGCGAGCCCGAAGGCCTGTTTTGCCTTTTTCGCCGCACCTGAAGCTTTGTTCATACCGGACGCGGCATCCCCTGCTGAATCCGCAACAGCTCCCATATCGGCAGCCACCGTAGATGCCCCGCCACCAGAACCTTTATTTCCGGTTATGAACTCCGTGAAGGCTTTAAACGCATTGGCCAGGCTCATCAGCTTGCCGATGATCGTGTTGATCACTTTAATCACCGGAGACAACACATTGATAAGCCCCTGGCCAATCGTGGCCTTTAAGCTATCAAACTGCAGCTGCAGGATGCGGACCTGGTTCGCCCAGCCATCGGATGTTCTGGAAAAGTCTCCCGCCGCGGATGTCAGCTGATCCTGTACAAACTTGTACCGGAGGGCAACCTTTTCCATCTCCGACATATTTGCTGAAGTCTTCCCGAAACCGTTTGCTAGCGCATAACTGTCAAGAGCCGTCTGGGTCATAACGATGCCAAGGTCTTTTAGGCTTTCTGTCTCACCAGTAAATACGGATTTCAGCTTTGTATAAGCTTCATCCTGGCTGATATTATAGAAAGACGCCACATCACCGGACAATCCGGTTAAAGTCGTGGACATATCATAGGCCGCCTTTTCGTTAAACCCGAAGGCTTTAGCCATTGCGCCAAAAGTACCAGTAAAGCGCTTACTCATCGTTTCCGATAATCCGAACTGAGTAGAGGCATTCTTCGCAAACTGATCAATCTGCTTGCTCATGTGCGGGAATGTTACATCCACCACGTTCTGAACTTCGGAAAGATCCGAACCAAGCTCTATGCAGGACTTGCCGAAATCGACTAATTTCTTTACGGCAAAAGCAGCTGCCAGGGATTTCCCGACTTTCTTGGCAAGCCCCTGGATACCGGACATCTGCTTTTCAAATTCACTCTTATTTACGACCAGATCCAGCCCGATCTGACCTACACTATCCGCTGCCATATATGTCACCTGCCCTTTTGTAAGACAGGCACATCGGCACAGCGTCTTAGATTCTTAATTCAAAAATTCGTCTGCAATCTTTATTTTTGCACTTAAAAAAGACGCCGTTGCATTTGGCGTCTTCCGATTGGTTCGCATTGACCGGATGCCCGCAGTATGGGCACCGGACCTTTTTCTGCTTTATCTTCTCAATTTCAACCACCTCCCGCCATAGCAGCTATCATGCGTTCAAGAGCCGCCATTTGCTTGTCATAGTCCTCTTCCGACATACTGCTTGCACTACGGCTCCTCCAGTCATCATAGATTTTTTTCTGCTCTGAGGTGAAATGCTTGATAATATCCTTATCCGTTTCCGATCGTATTGCCACAATTCGCCCGAGGGCGGTGTCCGGGGCGAGTCCAGACAGCAACGCCTTGAACTCATCCCAGGATACCGTTTCAAACTCTCTTGTGCGGATTCGCAGCCCGTACTGTGATAAAAAGCTGGACACGATCAGGTCCCAGTCTTCGAATAGGTCATAGTACGGGTCAGTGCTCTCCCTGGCTGTTCGCCTCGCCGGTTACCAGCGCCATAGCTTCCTGGATAATGATCATCCAATCGGAAATACTCGGTTTAAGCTTATCAATTTCCGTTCGTGACTTCTCAGGGAAGATCAGCTGGTACATCGCGGACACCACTTCCATGTCATTGACATTTTCCTTCTGCATGAAGTTCATAACCTTCAGTACGGTCGGGGCATCGGCGTTTACCTCCAGCTTCTTCCCTTTGACAACCAGAGTCGGATTCCCGTCAAAACTCAGTTTATCGGTAATATCTACTACTTTTCCCATGATCCTATCCTCCTCTTATTACACAGCTACTGCCGGCGTATAGGTCGGTTCGCCGTAACAGGTAACCTCAAATTCCAGCGCATCGATATTGGTCGTATCTCCACCGCCCGGAGTTGTGACATTCACCACAACATCACAGGCCAGCTTTGCACCGGACTTCATAACCCATTCGAATTTCGTCATAACATCCTGACCAAACTTCCACGCCAAACTTGCAATGTAATCATTGCCCTTATCGCCAACCGTTCTCTTCCCCTTGAAGGAAAAGGTCAGCTTTTTGCCAGTCATCGCAGATTTCGCCCAGCCATGCGCGTCCATTGCATACCACTCTTCTGTGGTTCCGTCGATAGCCGGTGCAAAGTTCTCCATGTCGGCCGGCATTACCATGTCATCGTCAACACTGGACAGTCCCTTCGTGCCGAACTTAAATACATTATCGTGTACCGGGTACACTTTTCCTGTTGCTTCGGGCATATTATGTTCCTCACTTTCTCCGATAAATAAAATCCAGCCAGATTACATATTCGAACACTCCACCGTCATCCGTTCCAACATCCTGCGGTTCTGGCACCATCAGGCGGATGTAATGAATGTGGGTATCTCCTATGTCCAGGCTGGACAGGTTTCTGATTTTTTCAAAAAGATCATACGCTGCAGCTTCACTTTCTTCTTTGTCACTATTCCAATGCACCAGAAGAGAAACCGGCTTGGTATCATAGGTGGTATATTCCAGGCCACCCAATGCGATGTTAGGCGGCCCTGATCCGCCCCGGCCATACACGCCGATAGATTTCTGCTGCTTATTATCCAGTTTTCCGATATAGACGCGATTGTCTGCAGCAATGCCAAGAGATGCGATCCATCCACGGATGTCTGCAATTTTCAGCATCACACACCACCTACTCTCTTATAAAGTTGCTTGAATGCTTTTGGAGCAAAACCAGCTTTCTTGCCTCCTGGCATCCAATCCTCATACCACATGCCCTTCGCATTCGGATTTTCTTTCGTCTGGAAATTGTATTCCGGATGATAATACAGCCGACGAGCATAAGGCGTGTTGGAAACCAGCGTCACCTTTCCGTCTTTTGACTGACTGTAATCCACAAAGGTACTTTCGTTCTGCAAGTTTCCGGTGTCAAATGGGAATACCTGGGCTTGTACAACCTCTGTGTGAAGTGCTTCGCCGGTCTGCTCCAACGCCGTCACTGCAGCCTGCGTCAGCTGCTTGATACGCGGCATATTTAACTTTACCGTTGATTTGACCTGCATCAGACCACCTCCAGACTGCAGTAGTTGACTGTTCCGTCCGGGTTCCGATTTTTGCAGCCCTGCTCAATCCGACGCTCCTCACCAAACACTGTGATCGTGCCGCCACTCAGAGACGGCATATCCGGTGCAATGTCGCCCGGAAACAGCGCCGTCCCAATGATCTGAACCAGCTTCTTTTCGGCTGTCAAAACAGTCTTGGCGCGGTCCTGAAAATTGCACACAAGGTCGGAATCAAACGTATACAACGGCTTTCCCAGGTTGCTCAGCTCCTCGGATTCCAAATGGACATGCACAAGCGTCTTACAGAGTCGTTTTGGTATCAAACATGGGTATCTCATAGCCTCACCTCGCTAAACGGCAGCACAAGCCAGTCTGACACAGTAGAGCATACACATCGCGTTTCATGGCCACGCCCTTATCGGTAAAAACATTCCAAGAGCTGCCAAACTGAGCCGATACGCCGTTAATGCTGTAGCTTTGCAGGACCGTGCTGATCTCGTCCTCGTTTTCCGTCTCAAAGTCCGCCTGCTGGCAGACAACTTCCCGGATTACCTCCTGCTGGAAGTTAGTCAGCTTAGAAAATCCCTGGCCCACAATACGATTGTAGGTCAGGGAATCAACGTGGCGGCTTGCCTGCCGGAGTGCCTTTTTCAAGTCATCTGCCGGAACAATATTGCCGCCGTATTCGCTTTGATAATATTCCGGTGTTACATATGGCTCGTAGGCCATAAGATCACCTCCGATCACTCGCCGGTATACTCCGTGGTATCCACATCAACGTATACACTGTCCACCTTACCGTCACGGCCGTTCGGGAACACGAACACATCAGACAGGGAGCGATTCTGATACAGGTAGCCATCACCTTCAGTGTGAGCGCCCGGATCAAAATAATAAATGCTGGAGATCTTCGGTACGATCTTGCAGGTCTGACCGCAGGCTACAAGCACATTGATCTTGTGTGCTCCGGTTACCGGGGTTCCTTCGGCAACTTTCTTCTGCGGGGCAAAGCCACCATTCTCCGGCTCCCAGTCAAACGCATCATAGAAGCGCTCATCATCCACAACCTCCATGATCGGCACACCGTCAATGTCGGTCACACGGGTTTCGATTCCCATTCCACCCTCTGCAATCTGAGTCATCTCAATCTTGCGGGTAAACTCGGTAGACTGTTCCAGGGCATCCATGATGGCACTGGATACATACATGATCAGGCTGCCGTTTGCCTTGTATCTTCTCAGCTTGCCCTTTGCCAGGATGTCTTTCAGCATGCTAAACACCTTTGCCTTGGTGTAGCCGGACGCTGCAGTCGAAGAATGGTACCCCTCCTCTTTCTGGGCTGCCTGTGCAACCTTGGAGAAGAACAGAGCATCCGTCTCCGGCACTACCTGGGTTTTCTCAAAGGTCTTAGAGATATTCTGGATGGATGCGGTTGCGTTGGTTTCGTCCACATCTGCCTTATCCACCAGGAAAGAAACATCACGGTCATGGGTCAGGGTAAACGGTACATCCTTCTGGGTGTAATTACCCTTGTTCCAGCCGCCGCTTCTGTTGTGGTTCTTATATCCGGAAGTGGACATCTGAGTGAAGTGGAAGGTCTTCGCATCCAGCCATTTCACGTTACTGGTTACAAACGGGGAAGTTAAAGTCCCCTGCATGAGAATTTCTAATAATTCCGGTTCCCATACCTGTGCATAGTTTAAATTCGGCATATTATCACCTTATCCTTTCTTAGTTGTTGAAACGGTTCCAGCGCTTGCTCGGAACTGCCTGCTGTGTCTGCGTTGCCTGCTGAGCCTGCCCGGCCCCAGCATTGCTGCTTGCAGCTCCTACCTGGACGAATCCGGTAGTGCCTGCTGTCTGCGGTTTCAGTCCCGGTACATCCTCCAGGACCTTGCTAAGCGCTGTCTTCATGGTTTCTTCGTTGATTTTTCCATCCTGCCCTACAACCTGGCTAAGATCTGCCATCTTAATGACATAAGGGATTGTCTTCGCGTCAATTCCCAGACCTACCGCCGCCATCACTGCAGCGCTCTCGATCTGTGCCTGCTGTACTGCTGCCTGCGCCTGTGTTACCTGCGCCTGCATAGCTCCAACATCCGGAGTGTTGGCAGCCTTCTGCTGCTTAAATGCTGCAATGGCCTGTTCAGCCTCTTCCTGGCTGAGCCCCTGCTGCTTGAAATAAGCTTTGAGCGCGGTATCCTCTTTTGCCCTCAGGGTTCCGTCAAGCATCTGCTGGATCTTACCGTAATCGATTGCCTGCTGCCCGGTCTGCTGTCCAGCCTGATTCTGCTGCGCTGCCGGCTCTCCTGCTGCGCCTGCTCCCTGCTGTCCCTGAGTTCCAGGGTTCTGATTTACTTCTGCCATAATTGGCCTCCTTTCCATTTTGGGAGTGTCACTCCTGTTGCTGATCCATTGTCATCGGTGTCACCGGCCGCGCAGAGTTTAATGCCATACTCGCGTTTGGGCATAAAAATAACACGCATCTCTGCGTGCTTACTGCTCGATCCTATTACATTTTGTGCACCGCCTTACATAACCGCCATAAGGGCCGGAATCCCGGTTCCAATGCTTGCGGTAGCTGTGCCGGCAATAATGCTGCCGGAACCAGGTTAATACATTCATGTGCTCACCTTCCTACTGTTGCGATGTCGCAACGCTAAAAATGGGTATAAAAATACCACCAGCCAGATGACCGATGGTATTATAATCTTTATATATGCTAATCCAGATAATTATTTGGCAGGCGCACGTTTCTCCTGCATCTCTCAGGTTTCCCTTGTCTATACCAGCGGCGTGTGGATCGTGCGAAATTTTCCACCTCAAATAACTATCTGGGTAAAGCCTTGTTATTCTATGCTTAATATAACAGTTTTATTCTCTCTTGTAAAGAATTTTTTTATTACGAAGCAGGCGGTTCCATTCCTTTTCGTCAATTTTCATAAACGTGATTATAGAATTCTTGTATGCCGGATTATCTCCGCTTGTTGCTAATCGCACAACCGTCTTAAACACCTCGTCAGCTTTCACAATTTCCTTCAATACCAGCGCTGTGTTTGGCTTCGGTGACTCTATGATGTAATCCGGAACTTCTACGATTTCGCTAAAATATTCCGAAAATCGTTCATAATCATTTGGGTGGCGTTCTTTTATATGCTGAATCTGATTATCCGTAATGATAACTTCATCTGTTCTAATGTCTTCCGACACACACTTATAAATATATCGGTCAATCCTGCCGATTATATGCACATCTGCCACCTCTTTCGTCTCTTCTGCATTCATTATATCAGAGCCTGCTTCCATTGCAATATTTTTCCACATCTCTTTTTTGCCTTTATATACCCGCTTATTCTCCTGATCCAGCGAATACTCAGCCAGCCGCCCATACTTCTCTTCCTGGCGTTTTGCATATTGCTGTCTAGCTTCCTGCTGACTTTGCAGACCAACATTCTCCAGCTCCTCTTTTGTCCAGGTATCATCCGCAGTGGAGATGCCTGGGAAATATGTCGTGTGGGAATCCTTGCAGCGCGGGTGGTAAAGCCCTTTGCTGATAGCGTAGCTCATAAGCGGATACCGCTTTCCGGTCTCTGGATCCACGCCATCCCTGCTGCCGCCGCTCCATACATCATCAATCAGGACCTTTCCAACAAAAGGAAGGCATTTCGGGCACGGGTTTCCTCGTTTTGCCATGATGACCGTTGCAATGCCCCATTCCTGCCGCTTCTCACCCTCACCCTGCAGATACGCCCGCTTGCTGGCTGTCCGGATCGCCATATCCGCATAATCGGGCAGCGTGTGTCTGGCGCCATTGGCATACATCACACAGTTAAGCCCACGGGACAGCATATCTTTTGTTGCCATATCAACAGCCTTTTCATATGTTCCTGCACCGGTATTGGCATAAACCTGGGCATTGTAGATCGCCTTCCGGTAATCATCGTTTGCCTTCCGGAGCACTGCCGTTTCCGCGGCTTCCATATCGTGCATAGTGGCTTCGATCAGTGCATCCAACTTCCGGTCATTCAGCTTAAAGAACTCTGCCGTTATTGCATCATGTGCAGGAGATCTGTTTGTTCCGGATGTCTTCCATCCTTTCCGGATAGCCTGCAAGATTCTGATTTCCTGCTTCATGTTGCCTTTCATGCGTGCCCGCCGGATCAGCCGCTCAATCTGGCTATTGATGCTCTTAAACTGTTTCTGGTACTTTTTCTGATTCTTCCGCTTGTACTTTTCCAAGGCTTTCAGCTGCTCCGCCTGCCACATGGACCAGTTATAGCCTTCTTTGGTTTCTTCCGCCCTGTGCCGGTCCATATTCCGGATCATGGATGCCATCAGTTCGTTTTCGATGCGCCGGAAGGCTTCAGCAAGATCATATTCATTACGTGCCATTGGTGATCACTCGTTTCTGTATATGCTCCGCAATTCTTGCGCAACGCTTCCTGTTTTCGCAACATATAACATTTTGGCACTTTGAACTTTCCCCGATACGGCAATGCTCGTTTTGCTCCACCTCAGGGGAAAAATCGGGGCAATATTCGCAAAAATCCTGTAATAACAGTGTAAAACCGGGAATCTCCACACCATCACCCCCTGTTAGCCAGTACCTTAAACCCTTGAGCCTTAAAGCCACGGATCAGAGTCTTTAGCTGTGTATTGCTTTCGCATTTATCGTTTCGGAGTTCCGCATATCCATGTTTTTCGATAGCGTACACGCCAAACGGTACCTGCTCACTCGCCACTTTCAGCAAACCCTGATACTCCGTCTGGTTTATTCTGTACACCCGGTTCATCACCTTTACCTGCATACTCGCCCCCTCCAAGATTCACATTAAAAAGCCCGGCAGCCATATTGACTCCCGGTTCTGCTACTTCTGCAATGCCCTGTTCTGCTTTCAGACGTGCAATCTCTTCCTGCTTCCATTCGTCATCTCTGGAATCACCATACAGTTCTTCCACCTGTGCTTCCACACTCATCAACGCCACTCCAGGTCTTGCTTTCGCCAAGGTTTCCACCTGACTCTCGAAAGAAGGGTTTGCGTACTCGCCGAATGGGATATCCACCTTTACATCTTCGACTTGCTGCCCGATCAGAATGTTGTAAGCATTGACCGCCGCACTGACCACATTCGGCAGTGTCTCCTGCAGCGCTTCCACGATGGCGTTCCGGGTATAAAGTGTGGTCTTTTCTTTTTCCCGCTGCGCTTCCGCATTATCCAGCTTCTTCGTATCTATGCCAAGCGTGCTCGGACTGATGATGCCCTGCAGGCATAAATCCAACGCCGTGACATAAGATGCCAGATAGCTGTCGTGCGGAATATCAGGCTGCTCTGTGCTAATTTGATTTTTCCCATCTTCTGACATGTCATCGTTTCCAACGATAAAACGGTTGTCGAATGGATTTGGCTTTATAAGTTTTCCTGTGGTTGGGTCTCTCGGGACGTAAGATTCCGGCACATATATCTTTGCCCTGCCAGCCCGGAGAGAATCCATCCACTGAGACCACACCTCGTCAAACGCATCAAAGCTGTCCAACTTGCCATCGTAAATAGAACCTCCACGACCCTCGTACTTCGTGGACTCATACACACGAATAGGAACGGCCAGAATGGTTTCATCATCGAATTTAAAGTCCTGCAGATTCTTGGTCTGCTCCAACACTTTTATATTTACCAGCTTATCATCCAGATAAAGCTCATTGATGATATAGCCATAACCATAACGCTCATTCAGCACATAATGCTGCCCTCTGGAATCATACGGCGTTTTAAAGATCACCTCGCGCAGCCGATCGCGCTGATAGATAATCTCAATCCGGTCTCCCGGATACCATTCCAAGATCGGGTACTCGCTCACGGAGGTATCTATAGTCACCTTAAAGGCACCGTCTCCGATATACAGGATCTCTTTCAATGCCCGCTCCATCTTCTTTCGGAATCCATTTTCCTCTTCGATGTCTTTCCAGATATTCTCAACTTTTCCACTGTCAAAATCAAAATCGTTCATGTCGGACAGAACTATGGCAGTAAGCACCTTTACGATCAACTGCGGGAGGCCTGTGTGAACCTTTCGCATCTCCATGCCTGGAGTGCATTTAGAAGACCAGAATTTGTATTTATCTGCATATTCTGCCAAACTTCTATACAACTGTTCCAGCTCATTACCGTCACCTCGATACCAGATCCGGTTGCGGATGGCATTGGTCTCAAAATCCATCATCTCTCTGATCTGGATATTGTACGGGCTTGCTGAGTCGATTTTCAGCCAGCTTTTCACGCCGCGGCGAATATTGTCACTCATCTTATTTAGCCACCTCATTTCGTCTTATCCTCCTCAAACCCTATCATGGACCGGTATGGGATCCACGCATATTGTCCCGCGTTGATCGTATGGTCGTTCCGGTCTTCCGGTTCGTCTTTGTCTTCTTTCCAGCTGTACTTATCCAGCTCCGATAGATGCTCCGTGCAATCATCTACCACCAGATAGCAGTCCTGCTGGATCCAGCCAAGCTGCAGCTTAATACGATCCAAAATGCCTAACTTTTTATAGGCATCCCAAAAGTTATACAAACAGCTGTGCAGCCGCTTGTACTTTTTGAGTTCTGTCATGGTTGCCTGATCGGCATTGTCTACATAGACATCCTTGGCAAAGCCCCACTCCTTTCGACAGTGCTCCAGAAATGCAATTAGCTTCACAGCTGTATCGCTCGGTGCAATGGGATTTTCCAGATCCGCATTGTTGTAAACCTTTTCGGCCAATGTGAATAGCCGCCGATCCGTTGTGATACCCTGGAAGATCATCGCAATGGTGTCTGGAGACTTGGAAGAGTAAGCTGTATCAAGTCCTGCCGTGAACTTCTTCCAGCAGATCCGTTCTGCCTTCACCTCTGATCTCACCCATGCTGCAGTAACAACATGCTTTTTCCGGTCAAAGTTTGGAAACACCAGGCCGGTTGCCTTACCACGCAGCCCCAGGATCTTGTTCTTCCAGATTTTCGTTCCTTTCGGAGTGTTTGCCAGGATCTTATCCAGTTTCTCTTTCGGAAGTCCCAGGTTATGCACAAAAGAAAAGAACCAATGCACCCAGCCGGGCTTTGGTTCCTCCTTCAGTTCCTCTTTGATTTCCTGCGGCGTCTCATCCTCCCACTCTGGCAGAGGACGGGAACAGTTTATATACTCCTTGTACACATCCAGAGACGGATCATCCGGATTAAGTGTGGCCATGAGATAGTCGCAGCGCATAGCAGCTTCTCGCACAAAGTCAATATCTGCAGTGTTGATCTCATCAATGTACAGGCAGCCATACTGACCGCCCAGAGCCTTCTGCCATTTCTTCTTGTCACCGTAACCCATGACATAAATAACCTTGTCACCGCCGGATGCATGGAAAAGGATGTGCGGTATCTTATCGTCTTTGGTGCCATTGCCGTTATACTCAACAAGGACCCCAAAATCATCCACGATTCCTAAGTCCTTGTTGATGATGTTCTTCTCGGCGGTGCCGGTATCCTTTGCTGCGATGATGTGCAGTTTCTTGGAGCTCTCTGCGACCTTGAGCATGAACTTAAACAAGCCCACCGTGGTCTTTCCGGCAGCAGTTGTGCCCTCCAGAAACTCAACAGGAGCATCGCACCGAAGGAAGGCTTTATATTTTTCTGACAGCAGCAGCCGTTCCGTGCTCACTATCCACCACCTCGCATCTGCTGAATCAGATCATCCAGCTTGCTCTGCTCGGATGTCAAACCGGACACCTCAACCTTATCCTTAAACATGCCAAGATGACGGCCCAGCAGCTCCAGTGCCTTCTCTTTGTCGTTCAGCTTCAGCTCGATGCCGAACTTGCCCTCTTTGATTCCGGCAATGGCCTTGATCTGATCCTCGGACAGCTCTTTTGTGTCTGTCAGCACCACGTTACCATTAATGATCTGCGCAAAGTCTGTGGCCCTGGCAAAGGCAATGGCCGCCAGCTCCTCAATCACTCTGTCCTGGGTGATCTCTGTGCGCTTCTGGCGTTCCTGCATGCGCTCAGAGATGTAGGCGGCAACCTTAACATTTCTTAACAATCTGGCAGCTGCAGCCGCAGCTACCTCATCATTTTTGACCCGTGGATATGCGACCTTGTAAGCCCGGGTGGCATTCAGGTCAATCAGATATTCGTCTGCAAAGATTTTCTGTTTTTCAGTCACGGGCTCACCTCGCTTTCCCAAATACGATCCCACCGGCACCATAGGAGACAGCCTGGTGTTGCCTCTCGGAGGTGTTGCTTGCTGGTGCCGTGTGCGCCGTATGAAAATTAACATAACAAAAAGCACCCATCTCGCGACAGGTGCTCTCTGAGCAGCATTTCCACCGCCCAACTAGTTTATAATTCTTTCTAGACAAATAGCGAAGGCAGGATTTGAACCTGCGACCTCCAGGGTATGAACCTGGCGAGCTGCCTGACTGCTCTACCTCGCAAATCGGGACGGAAGGACTCGAACCCTCGACACGCTGGATATAAGCCAGCCGCTCTACCTACTGAGCTACGTCCCATTAAGCACGACCGGGTGTATGGGCCGTGCTGCAGTCTTTTGTGTGGTGACTGCCAACCAAATCCCCCGCCAGACTGTAACACCTGACGGGAAACACATTTGTAGTATGTACAAGAAAGTCGCAAGCTGTCTGCCTTTGGCTTCATGCATGCTACCATAATATCACGGAAGTACCCCTCCGTAGTTACCCACTTTTTTATTTTTCTTTCTGGCACGTTCCTCTCGTTTTCCCTGAATCACACCGTATGTATATGCCACCGAAAGCATGAACGGTGAGCACTTGCATTTATATCTATCCATAAGGCCCTGAAAAAATTCTGCCAAATCCGTTCCAGCACAACCAGCTACAGGCTGATAACCATTAATACGTAATTCTTCCTGAATATTCATCTTATGCCACCCCCTGCACTGTATCTGCTTTCTTTGCAAATAACTTACCATGTATCAGATCAAACACCGCAGTCATAAACTGCATACTAAGTTTCTGCTTACCAACTTCGCGCATCACATCTTTGCGAAATTCATTAAACTCCTCTTCACTCATTTTGCTGCACTCTTTCTGCAGTTCTAATACGGATGGAACAATCTGTTCACGAAATTCACGATACGACATTATGCCACCTCCCCATAAACAACCTTGCATTTATTGCTGTTGCCATTAGAGAGCATAAGCTCGATCACCGTGGGATAACCATTCTCACTCAGCCACTCTCTGACTTTCTCCAGAACACTGCCTTTATACTGAACCGTAACACCATCGTGTCCATTCCGGCTATAAGCTGTCCGGACGATTTCATCTGAGAAAATGTCCAGCTTCTGGATAATAGCGCTCACCGCTTTATCATGCGGGCGGCCAGACTCAGACAAGATTCCCAGTTCTTTTGCGATGGAAGTGCAGTCCCACAGCTTCGTCACATCGGAAATCACTGGAGTATTGACCGGATAGCCAGAATCAGAGTAAATTCTCACCACCTCAGCAGCTATGTACTTGGAATCCACCCCAGCATCATGCAAGGCTTCCTTGATGTTCTTCACCATCATGTTAACGGATGGAAGTTTCTCTTTCTTCTGTTTGTCCTTCTTGGGCATCTCATAAGAACCAGTCTTACGAAGTGTTGGAAGAACTTCATCTGCGATCCAGTCTGTGAAAGCTTCTGCATTTGGCTTATGGCTTTTAAATACCAGCTTATACACGCCGCTTTCGGTGAGGAAATTTTCTCCTGTGTTATGTAATTTTCTAAAGTCAACTTTATTGACTTTAGAATTTGTCAGCTTAACAACCTGCTTCTCATTCATTTTGGCAATCGCCATTCTTACTGCGCTGTCACCCAGTTCTAAGCATGTGCCAACGTGATACGGGTTAAATAATACCTGTCCATTCAGTTCAAATACTTCTACATCGTGTCCTTCAAAAATCATTAAATTCTGCATTGCAATTTCCTCCTTGCAATTTCTGGCGGAATCACTTACAATACAAAGTGATTCCTGGGTTTACAGGTTTCGGTTTTGAGCAATCACGGAACTCGCCAAAGTTTTTAACGTGACTGCTCTTTTTTTGTTTCAATTTCTGTTTTCACAAGCTCGGTAATGATCTCTGTCACTGTTCTTCCTTCATTTACCGCCAGATGCTTTAACTGCTTGTGAAGTTCATCATCCATGATAATTCCTACTCGTTTCATCATTTCGCCTCCTTCATCTTGCTTTATATTTGGGATTTTAATTCCATTTTATCTCATATTTGAGATGTTTTTATGATAATTCATATTTATCTTTGTGTCAACCCATATTTGAGATATTTTTATGTTTTATATTTGCATATATGAGATTTTTGGTATATACTTACATTAAAGAAAGTAGGTGAATATATGGGCAAGGTAATTGTGCGTCCTCCTCTGTTAAACGAAAGACTTAAGCAACTTCGTAAAGAATTCGGCTATAGCTACAAAAAACTAGAAGAATTAACTGGAATAAGTCGCTCATCTCTGCAACGTTATGAGGCTAATCCACACTCTGACATACCATTAAACAAATTGAATACTATAGCAGAAGTATATAAAGTGTCCGTTTCCTATCTTTTAGGATACGAATCTCGAGATATGCCTTTTGAATATTTAAAAAGCCTTTCCCCTCTTCTCCATGAAATCGGGTATGAAATTCATTATGATGAATATCAAAAAGTATATGAGTTATGGATAAAGGATTCACAACAAAATTCTTGTTTTCATATCCTGCCACTTTCCTATGATCAGCTTTCAAATCTAAAAGAAACAACTTTATCTTACTTGAAATTTAAGGTAAATGAACTTATCTCTGCATATCAGCCACCCACCACTGAGTAGGTGGCTTTTCGCTTGCCCTTTTCTGCAAAATAGCATAAATAAATTCATTTGTAAACCCCCACAAAACCGCAGAAATCCTATGTTTCTACGCTAAATAGCAATTTAACAAAGCACCGATAATTGACTTTCTAACCGAATCCTATGATCGCCAATCTTTTCAGTTTTATGTAAACTTTTCAAAATTACTATTTAGCGATTGAAAAGAAAATTATAAAATTTTTATAAACTACCTTTTCTGTGCCAACAGGTAGAAAAAATATCTCCGATACTCATAAAACTGCCTTCGCCCCACAGGGACATCCAGCCATTCATAAGGTGTCCCCTCGGTAACATTCTTCAAAATCCACTTGTAAATCTCTGGTGCAGCTTTCTTGGCTGTTTCCTCTATCAGCCTGATATCTTCCTGCATCATAGTATTTCGCACAGCTTCCTGGGCTGTAGAATCGCCTGACAGATTTCCCTTAGGCATACCATCATTAATCACTGCCTTTAAACCATACGCATTCTGCAGTTTTTGCTTTTTCTCCGCATACTGCACACAAAAATATTTCAGCTCATTGTATTTTGCACGGGATATGTTGGAATCACTCAGTTTTATATTTCTGGTGCACATCTGTTTCTCAAACATTATCATTCTCCTCAAATCGACTCAATTTACACGATTTTTCTAAATCGCATTCTATAGTATTTCTCCCAACCGTCTGCTAAGCTGCAACTTGCCGGTGCTTCATAAATGCACTCACCGCATTCTGGCTGTTGCGATGTCGCAACAGTTTCTTCCAGCTCTTTTTCTACCGCTACTCTCTTGCATGCCAGCTCGCACGGATTTTCGCACCTGCAACAGCACGGCGCCGGCTCTTCATTGCCTGCACAATGATATGCCAAATTGTGATTTACAAACTGGCACTTATCACCCATCTGCTCTGTCAATAAATCTAACGATCTTTCTGCAACAATCTCGCACGGAAATGGATTCCCACACGGTGCATACCAGCATTGACGCTCTTTTCCACGAATATCACACTTCATTTCTGGACAGGAAAAACAAT
>OGFR01000909.1_pt1 | contig 17092 bp, 15 predicted proteins | sample 1571001 | NCBI WGS metagenome assembly OGFR01 (sample SAMEA2582064, study PRJEB24529) | metagenome | biome: Human gut stool | place: China | collected 2011 | reverse complement strand
GTCCTTAACAGTCTCCTTTAACACGGCGTCGCTAAGCTCCTGTTTCATGCGGACATCTGCCTCCGCCTCCATTAAATTCACGCGGGCATAGACGCCCTCCAGGGAATTTAATGCATTCTCCACCCGGATCGCGCAGTTGCCGCAGGACATCCCGTCCACCTTCAAAACCCGGCGGTGCGGATAGTGGGTGAGATCCTTATCACTTACCTTTATTTTCTTCACCGCAGCCTCGCCCGAACCTCCGCAGCAGCCGGTGGTCAGCCTCTTTCTGTAGCTTCTTATCGCCAGAACCCCTGCCATGATAAGGGCCAGGCATATAATCGCTGTCGCCATATGTGCTCCTTCCTTTCTTCCAATTTCTTCTATTAGTTGTAACTAACTATAGATTAGTACCTGCTAACTGAATTGTCAATAATTTTTTTCATATTCTTATTTTGACCTTTTTCCCCGGCTATGATAAACTATTTGTATCACGCATTCTGATACTTTAACCGCAGGGAGGTAAACGAACATTGAAGATGAACGAATCATCCGAAAACTATCTTGAAACCATACTGATTCTTAGCAATAGAAAGCCGCACGTCCGTTCCATCGATATCGCCAATGAACTGGATTTCTCCAAGCCGAGTGTCAGCGTCGCCATGCGCAACCTCCGCGAAAATGGTTATATTCTGGTGGATCAGGATGGCTATATCACCCTGACAGATTCCGGGAAACAGGTTGCTGAGACCATGTATGAGCGCCATACGATGCTTTCCAACTGGCTGATGTATCTGGGAGTCGATGAAAAAACCGCGGCGGAAGACGCCTGCCGGATCGAGCATGTGGTGAGCGCAAAAAGCTTTCAGGCTATCAAGGATCACGTGACAAAAGGAAATGAATTGCTGGAAAAATAGGAAAACAGGCGGTCCGGGGAGAAACCTTTTCTCTGCAGACCGCCTGTTTTTCTGTTAGTTTGTATTCTGTTCCGTTTCCTGCTAAAGCCGGCTCATACCTGAATCCGTCTCGCCACATCTTCACCGATCGCAAGGCGCACGTTATCCCGTCCGATAATGATTCCGTCTTTTCCCTGCTGGAAAACACGGATATCGCTTCCCTCTCTGATCCCGTATCCGTTTAGAAATTCCAGAATCTGGGGAGCACCGAACATCCATTTGATCGTATAGTCGTCTCCCGCCTTTGCCTGTGCCAGTGACTGCATAGCTGCACCCCCATTTCCACATCACTCGCTGCGTTTTTTCGTTCTATGCGCTTTGAAACTATCCGCCTCTTCTTACTCCTAGTGTAACCATTTTGGCGTCGGTTAGTCAATGGCAATGCGGGTTAGGCACTTTTAATCTTTTAATATTTGACGGGAAAGTCCGTCGATGCTCCAGCCTGCCGCTTTTTCGCGGATATCCACGTAATCTCTGTAGATTCCCTTCTCCTTCATCAGCGCTTCATGCGTTCCTCTCTGCACCACGCGGCCATCGTCGATCACCAGGATCTGACCGGCGGCTCTGATAGTATTTAGCCGGTGGGCGATTACCAGAAGAGTCTTCCCTTTTACCAGCTCTGAAATCGCCTCCTGGATGAAGCGTTCATTATCGGCATCCACGCTTGCAGTCGCCTCATCGAGAATCACCACAGGAGCATCCTTTAAGATGCAGCGCGCAATGGAAATCCGCTGTTTTTCCCCTCCGGAAAGACTCGCGCCGCCCTCCCCGATCACGGTGTCAAAGCCCTCCGGAAGCGCCATGATAAAATCATAGCATCTGGCCTTCCTCGCCGCCTCATACACCTCTTCTTTCGACGCATCCGTCTTTCCCATGCTGATATTCTGGTAAATTGTATCCTGAAAGAGATATACTCTCTGGAACACCACGCTGATATGATCCATCAGCTCCGCCAGCGGCACGTCGCGGATATCTTCTCCTCTCATCCGGATGCATCCGGATTTCACGTCCCAGAAACGGGCCAGCAGGTTGGCTGCCGTCGATTTTCCGCCGCCGCTGGGTCCAACCAGGGCTGTCATTGTATTCGGCTGTATCTGAAAAGTGACGTCCTTTAAAACCTCCTTCTCGTGATAGGCAAAGGTAACGTGATCGAACGCTATCTCCGCCTTGTGATTCCGCTCCGGAATGTGCTTTTTCCCCTCATCCGGCAGTTCTTTCTCCGCGCAGACGCTTTCAATCCGGTCGAGACAGCTGTTCATGACCGTGAGCCGCGTTGCCTCGCCGTACAGCGCCTTCAGCGGGCCGAATAAATCAAACACAAACAGAAGCAGTCCCATAAGGTACGGAATGGTCAGGGAACCGGTCTGCTGCAGATAGATGGACACACCGAACAACAGCGCCATTCCGCAGGCATAAATCAGGTTGAGCCCCCTTTGCCACGGCGTCATCGCTTCCTCAAATCCCAGTGATTTGTCTCTCGACCACTTGAAATTATTGGAAAGCTCTGCGGATTTCTCTCCCAGCAGATTGTAGCTTTTGATGATGGCTATCCCCTCCGTAAAGGAGAGCACGGCGTCCGTAAGCTTCTCGCTCTGCTCCTGTCTGCCGGCGGCTTCCTTCATGGAGATCCGGTTCATTTTTCCGGCTGTGACCATCGCTGTCACGGTCACGAGCAGGCCGATGATTCCCAGCCGCACATCGAGGTAGAAAAGAAATACCGCCATGAGAGCTGCAGAAAACGCGTAGCTCATCATATTGGCAATGGAACTCATGGCGATCTCTTCCACAAAGATCATGTCCGTAGTCAGAACCGAGCTGATCTTTCCGATATTCCCCGCCGTAAAGTACCCCATGGGCAGCTTCCGCAAATGAGCGCCCAGCGCCATCCGCTGCTCCGCAAACATCATATATCCGGCCCCACTCTGCAGCCGGTCGCTCATCAGCTGAAAAAATGCTTCCAGGAGCACGGACACACACAGCACAGCAGCAGCGGTCACACAATCTGCGGCCGTAATTGCGCCGGTATAAAACCGGGACAGCATGAGAAATGCCACGCAGAGAGGCATTTTCGACAGAATCGCCTTCAGAACGGAAAACAGGAAGGCGGTCTCAATTCTGCCCCTGTATTTTCCTGACAGTTTTAATATTCTCTGAAATAATGGAACCATTACCGTTCCTCCTTTCCGCCCGATACACGCCACTCTGCGCTCTCCATGGAAGCGTTCCAGAGTTTCCGGTACTCTTCGCTGGCTTTCAAAAGCTCGTCATGGGTTCCCCTGGCTGCAATTCTGCCTTCCGCCATCACGCAGATCTGATCGGCATTTTTCACAGAGGATAAACGGTGGGCGATGACCAGAAGCGTCTTTCCCTTTACCACCTCGGAGATGGCGGCCTCCATCTTCTCCTCATTTTCCGGATCCGTAAATGCGGTCGCCTCATCGAGGACTACGACGGGTGCATTCTTTAAAATGGCTCTCGCCAGCGCTATTCTCTGCCTCTGGCCTCCCGACAGCTGTTTTCCTCCGTCTCCGGCCATCGTGTAAATTCCATCGGGGAGTTTTTCGATAAATTCCATGCACTGGGCCTTTGCCGCAGCCTCAAGCACCTCTTCGTCGGTGGCTGTAAGACGGCCGATCCTGATATTTTCAAGCAAAGAGGTGTTGAATAAATACTGTTCCTGGGCTACGTAAGAGATTCTGGCGTTTAAGGCTTCCAGGCTCATTTCGCAGATATCCTGGCCGCCTATGGTGATCTTTCCTTCCCCCACATCGTAATAGTGAACCAGCAGCTTCGCCAGCGTGCTCTTGCCCGAACCGGATTCTCCCACAAGGGCTGTCTTCTGACCTTCCCTCACCGTCAGGCTGACGTCGCGGATCACGGATTTCTCCTCGTAGCCGAAGGTCACATGGCCGAACACCACGGTATTGTCCGCGCCGTGCCATCCATCGGCGGTCTGTCTTAGGGGCTCCGCCCCCAGCATTTGCTCCAGTGCATTCAGCTTATAATTGATCTGCGGCAGCGAGGGAAGAAAGCTCAAGGCCCTTAGAAGCGGAATTCCCAGGCTTAAGGACAGGCACATCACCAGTATAAAATCCGGCAGAGAGGAATATCCCTTCAGCACAAACCAGGACCCCAGAGGCAGCGTCACAATCAGCGTGCACGGCAGAATACTGTTATAGGCCGCCATCCACGGCCAGCAGGCCTTATACCAGTCGAGGGTCAGATTCCGGTAGGCCAGCACATCTCTCTGGAACCGTTCATAGGATTCGCCATCCCGGTTGAACACCTTCACCACCTCCATGCCGTTTATGTACTCGATAATGGTGTTGTTCATGACCTTGCCGGCCTCATAGTAACTCACCATCCCGTTCTGCCCAATGCGGTACATGACCATCATGGCCAGGAAACCCACAGGCAGGGATGCGAGGGACATAAGCGCCAGCTTCCAGTCCACAAAGAACAGAGCTGTGTAAACCACAACCGGAATCACCGTGTTGGCAAAGCCCTCCGGCAGAGCGTGGGCCAGAAGCATCTCCATGCTCTCCACGTCATCTACGAACAGACGCTTGATACTCCCCGTCCCTTTCTCCTGAATCACCCCCAACGGAAGCTTCTCCATACGGTTCTGAAGAGAAATGCGGATTCTCATCAGGATGTTGTAGGCGGCTTCATGGGACAGGGACAGCCCCTTCACATACAGGCAGGCATGCAGCACCAGGCACACCAGCACGCCGGCTATCCGGACCGCCGCATAGGACAAGTCCATAGGTTCTCCCTCAATCAGCGGCGCGATGATCTGGCAGGCAAAGATAAACGGGAGGACACTCATGAACACTCCCAGCAGGATGACCGCAGAAGCCAGAAAGGTCGTCTTTTTGTAGGGCCCCGCGTACTCTAAAATCTTTTGAAACATATCCGATACCACTCCTTTCAACAGTAACTCCTGTCATGCAGGACTCTCCGGTATGAAAAAAACACGTCGAGTTAGTTTTATCTAACTTGACGTGTTATATTTTACGGCGATAACCGAAGCATTTCTACCAAAAAACGGTATATTTCTAACAGTTTTTCATTTTCCGGCATACTCCTTGGGGAGCACGCCGTATTTCTTTTTAAAGGAGGCGGAAAAATGGCTCATGTTGGAGTATCCGGACAGCGCGGCCGCCTGGCTCACATTCTTCTGTTCGGTCAGCAGAAGCGCCGCGTGCTCCAGCCTCCGCTCGATCAGATAGGAGTGTATGGTTTTTCCGGTTATTTCCGAAAACAACCGGGCCAGCCTGGAGACGCTTACGCCTACCGCCCTTGCCAGCCGTTCGCAGTCCGGCGCATCGGTAAGGTGCCGGTCCAGAATCCGCTTTGCCTCCCTCACCGCTTCCTGATCGGTTCGGGTAATCCCACACAGTCTCTTTTGGGCCTTCCGGCATGTGAGAAGTTCCTCAAAGGAGGCGGCGAGCAGTTCCAGCAGCTTTCCTTCCAGATAGAGGCGGCCAATTCCGTCCTCATACCGCCCGGACTGTTCCAGTTCAGCCAGTATCCGGCAGATTCCGGGCGTGATCTCAATGCTCTCCACCGCAGAGCTGAACCGCTCCACCGATATCTCTTCCCTGCCTTCAAAATACGCGTTCTGAAGCCTGCGGTAAACCTGTACCGGAATCTGCACGCTTTTAAACACGAAATCGCATTTTCCCGGATAGTATCCCCATGTGGTCCTGTCTCCGTTCCGATAGATATAGGCATTTCCTTTTTCCATGGAAACAGGTCTGGGGATCCCCTCGATCTCCCAGACCATGCCCTGATTCATGCAGAATACAAACTGCACCTCATCTCTGTTGTTCTCTCCCCGCCTGTATACATGGACATCCCGCTGGTAATTCATGCGCCAGTCCAGAAGGTCGATTCCCTGTCTCGTATTTTTCTGGCAAATGGAAAACCGTCCGATTTCCTCCGGCGCATTTCTCAAAACCTCGTAGACCTGCTCCGATGGCATCTGTTCAAAAAGATCGTTGAAATATCGGCTTGCATCCTGCACCTTGTGTTCCTCCTTTAGCGGGCCTTCCTTTGCCGGCTTTTCCTCTCTCCTATGCCAGCGCCTTTCCCAGCTCCTCGCAGGCACTTTCCGCCTCCGCGTCCGGAGCGTCATTGCAGATCACGCAGTCGCAGGCCAGTACAGCGCCATCCTCCCGGCAGGTCTCCTCCCAGGTTCTCATCCACTCGCCGTCTCCCCATCCGTAGGAGCCGAAGAGCGCAATCTTCTTCCCTCTCAGCTTCGCCTCGCAGCTCAGGAACATCGGCTCAAATTCGTCCTCCTCCAGCTGCTCACTTCCCATAGACGGGCAGCCGAATGCAACTGAATCAAATTCATCCATTTTGTCCGCCCCGAATTCCGCAGCCGTAAACAGCGAGACCTCCGCTCCTGCCGCCTGCGCGCCTTCCACCACTTTTGCCGCCATAGCCTCCGTATTGCCTGTTCCGCTCCAATACACTACTGCTGTTTTGCTCATGTTTTAATCCTCTTTTCCTTTCTTTTTTACCAACCACAGTATTTCTGCTCCAGTACCGGACCGAACACCGGCACAAGGACAGAAATGCCTTTATCTCGTATGGATTTCGTAGGTTAGTTTAAACTAACTCCAAATAGTATAGCATTGGGATTCCGTAAATACAAGTACCGCTATTTAACAATGTTTCTCACTATCTGAAGGAAGAGACCGAGAGGCAGGGTCCGACAGAGGGTCTCTGCGGCGGCCGTCAGGCTTAAGAATCTCGATTGCCATGTACTTTTCTGTAATATTATGGTATTATTTTATATATTTTCACTGTTTTTTCTCTTACCAAAACACGGTAATAAAAAGCAAAAATACAATCAGGAAGGTTCCATCATATGTTAAATACTATCGAATCCATCAACAATGCCGTGAACAATTTTATCTGGGGCGTCCCAGCCATGGTCTGCATCATCGGCGTGGGCCTCTATCTGAGTATCCGCACCAATTTTCTGCAGATCCGCAAGTTCTCCTATTCGATCCGGGTTACCCTGGGCCGGATGTTCCGCAAGCGCGACGCGTCCGATGGTACCATGACGCCGTTTCAGGCGGTCTGCACCGCTCTGGCCGCCACGGTCGGCACCGGCAATATCGCCGGAGTGGCCGGAGCCATCGCCATCGGTGGCCCTGGCTCCGTATTCTGGATGTGGGTTTCTGCGATTCTGGGTATGTGTACAAAGTTTTCCGAGGTAACTCTGGCCGTGCATTTCCGTGAAGTGAATGAGAAGGGCGACTTAGTAGGCGGCCCCATGTACTACATAAAGAACGGTCTCGGGAAAAACTGGCGCTGGCTGGCCACTCTGTTTTCGGCCTTCGGCGTCCTCACCGTGTTCGGAACAGGCAATGCCACTCAGGTAAACACCATCACAACAGCAATCAACTCTGCGCTGCTCAATTACCATTTGATCGAGGAAGGTTCTGCGCACACCACCAGTCTTATCATCGGAATCATTCTGGCGGCTCTGGTGGCCCTGGTCCTTCTCGGCGGAATCAAAAGAATCGGAAGCGTGACGGAGAAACTGGTTCCCTTTATGGCGCTGTTCTATATCGTGCTCGCCTTCGGCGTGATTCTTCTCAATATTAACCGGGTTCCCGCCGTATTTTCGTCGATTGTTTACGGGGCATTTAACCCGGCGGCCGTCACAGGCGGCGTGGTCGGAACCTTCTTTATGAGCATGAAGAAAGGCGTCTCCCGCGGCATCTTCTCCAACGAAGCGGGCCTTGGAACGGGATCCATCGCCCACGCCTGCGCCGACACGAAGAAACCGGTCAAGCAGGGCTTTTTCGGGATTTTCGAAGTGTTTGCCGACACCATCGTCATCTGTACTCTGACCGCATTTGTCATCCTCTGCAGCGACGTTCCGGTTCCTTACGGGGAAGCCGCCGGCGCGGAACTGACCATTCTCGGGTTTACTTCCACCTATGGCAGCTGGGTCTCCATTTTTACAGCCGTTGCCATGTGCTGTTTCGCATTTTCCACCATCATCGGCTGGGGATTATACGGTGCGAGATGTATCGAGTTCCTGTTCTCCTCGCGCATCATCAAAGCGTTCATGATCGTCTACTCTCTGGTCGCAATCCTGGGCGCCACCATGGATTTAGGGATGCTCTGGAGTATCGCCGAAACCTTTAACGGCCTGATGGCAATTCCCAACCTGATCGCAGTGTTCCTGCTGTCCGGCACTGTAGTCAGGCTGGTCAAAGAATACTTTGATGGGGAAGGAAAAGAGTAATCCGCGAATTTTAAGAATTATTATTTGCTTCTTGACATACCTCGAGTTTCTATGTATGATAGGATTACGATACATAGAAACTCGAGGTATTATTTTAGGGAAATATTTCCGGAACGGAGGCAAATATGGACAAAAAATATATGGCCGTAGGCTCTTCCATGCTGATCCTAAAGCTATTGGAACAGCAGGACATGTACGGCTATCAGATCATCAAAGAGCTGGAAATAAGAAGTGAACGCGTTTTCACGCTGAAGGAGGGGACGCTTTATCCCCTGCTGCACGCGCTCGAACAGGATGGGGCGGTGATCTGTGAACAGAGAACTGCGGAAAATGGCCGTGAGCGTAAGTATTACATCATAACCGAAAGCGGCCGGAAGCTTTTACAGGATAAGCTGAAGGAATGGGATTCGTTTCAGACGGCGGTGAATCAGGTGATCGGGGGTGTTTTGTTTGGATAAACCCTTCCAGAAGAATCACAATCAGCATACGGATTATGAAGAAGCATTTTTAGAGGATGTGGCGGATCAGATCGCCTATAAGCCTCTGCGTCCGGCAGTGGTAAGAGAATTAAAGGACCATATCGATGACAGGACGGAGGAGTATCTCTCAGAAGGGATGAGTCCCGAAGACGCAGTTAAAAAAGCGGTGGATGCCATGGGGGACGGTGTCGCGATCGGCACCGGGATCAACGCGGTCCGTCACGTCCAGTCCAGCCGCCTTCTGATGGTTCTGACCGTGATTCTTCTTCTCATCGGTCTCGCTGCGGAAACCTGCACGGCCGTGATTCCGGAACTGACGTTCCGCGGGCTTTCTATCTATCTGACTGGCGCTGTCCTTCTGGTGGTCATGGCGCTGAAAGGATACCCTCTGCTGATCCGGTACCAGAAGCAGCTGCTCATTCTGGCGGCAGCCATATTTACCGCGGAAGCCATATTCCTTTCCATGATCAAATTCGATTGGATATCGGATGTAATCTGGGACACGGCATACATCATTCCATGGCATATGATTGATTACTATGCGCTTCTGCTGACCGGACCGGTTGTTGCCATCCTTCTCTACCGGATGCGGAAGCAGACACCGAAAGCCATGGCAGCCGCTTTTCTTCTCACTGCCGGGGCAGTCCTTATCCATTACTTTACATACAACAGCTTTACGCTGGCCGAGACCGTGACTTTCCTCTTCTCCATGATCGGAACCGTGTTGTATATGATCTGCCGGGGGATGTTCGCCGGAAATAAAAGTAGGCTCCTGATCCAGGCCGCCGCCGGGGGCGTGGTACTCCTTCTTTTTTATGGGATGCTTCCCGGCCAGTCCCGGTATTTTCAGGCATTTGTAAATCCGGAGGCGAACGCATACGACACCTTAAGCGACTCCTATAACGGGGTTCTGATTCAGGAGCTGCTCTCCAAATCACCGCTGGCCGGCCGGATTTCGCTTACGCCGGAGGAGCTGATGGAGTATGGAACCGGCGAATGGTATTTCAGCTACGGAGATGCCAGAGAGGCTGCCGCGGAAGGGAAAAAGCCGTTTTCAGAACATCACCGCTCCATCTTCCGCTCCGATCCGTCAGATGTCACTTTATGGAACATTCTGCCCCAGCATTACGCGAACAATTATCTCCTGGCCGTATTCATACTACAGTTCGGCTGGCTGGCCGGAATTCTGTTTCTTGCAGTTATGGCCGCCTTCTACGCAGTCCTCTTCTCCTGCATCCGAAGGATACACGGCGCGCTCGCCGGAGCGGTGTCCTTTCACTGCGGCCTGTGCCTGCTGTTTCAGAGCGTGCTCTATATACTTGGGAACTTTGGTTTCCAGTATGGCAGCTTTACTAATCTTCCCATGGTTTCGGAGGGCAGTATCAGCATCCTCGTAAATATGCTTCTGCTGGGATTTATCTTCTCGGCCTACCGGTATGACCGGGTCATCGATGCGCCGGCCTGCGGGCAGCGAAGCAGTGCGGTCTGAATTGCAGAGCGGCCTTAACTGGCCGCCTGCAATTCCAGGCCATAGATAAACATATTCAGGCGGTAGTCTGTATGGGGGCTGAATTCCACCGTTTTCTCTCCCAGCCGCTGCATTCCCCGCTTCTCGTAAAACTGGTAAGTACAGCTGGAATCCGTGAAGAGGTACAGAGTCTTTGCCCCTTCCTGTTCCAGATAATCAAGGGCCTGGGCAAAAAGCATTTTTCCGATGCCGGTTCCCCTTGTACTCTCATCCACGGCAAAGAAACAGATTTCCGCGTCAAAAGCATTTCCTGCATTTTTCAGCAGTTCTTCGTCCGTCTGGTCGAAGGTACTGAAGAATTTCCCGATTCCTCTTCCGGTTTTCGTTGTAAACAGCAGCGCAATGGACCAGAGCTGAGCCAGTGTGCGGCGAAGGGCGAATTTCGGAACGGATTTTTTACTCCCGGCCAGAATAACTCCCAGCACCTTTCCATCCACAGCCGCGACACAGGAAAATGTCGCCCGCAGCAGACAGGAACGCAGATACAGCCTTGCCATATGCTTTGCATCCTTCGGATTGCTGCTCAGCGCGTCGTATTTCCACGTCTTGCGTATGATATCCTCTATAAATGGATAATCCTTTCGTGTGATAGGGCGCAGTGTAATATGTTCTGAATTCATGATTCTATTCTCCTTTTTTCTTGTATTTGTACTGTCTTACCTGTATAATAATCCATACAGTAACTGTACGGTCAAGAGGAAAAGGGGATTTTTTTATGGAAAGAGAAAAACTATTTACGATCGGCCAATTTGCAGCCCTTCATAACATCAACAAAAAGACTCTGATGTGGTACGATGAGATCGGCTTATTCAAGCCGGCGGTCGTAAAAGAGAACGGCTACCGCTATTACACCTACTATCAGAGCTCTTTGCTGGAGACGATTCTGATTTTGCGGGAATTAAATATGGGAATTCCTGAGATCAAAGAGTTTTTAGACAGGCGTGGGGCAGAAGCCTACGTTCAGCTTCTGCATAAAAAGATTCAGGACGTGGACCGTGAAATAGAAAAGCTGAACACGATCCGTGATATGCTGACGGACCAATGCGGTACCTTCACCGATTTACTGAACACCGATCTGACCCGGATCGACGTTGTCGAATGTGAAGAGGAGTATCTGCACATCATTGCCTCCGACCAGGCCCTGTCCATGGAGGATGAGATCGAACAGATGGTTGAATCCATGAAACAGCACCATTTTAAGAGTCTCCACGATACCACTTACGGCTCCCTGATCTCCGTCTCCCACCTGCTCCATTCCGAGTTCGACCAGTATGACGGCCTGTTTATGAAGGTTTCCCACACAGCTTCTGTAAATGAAATCCATAAAAAGCCGAGCGGCAGCTATCTGTGCGCCTACTGTACGGGAAGCTGGGACAGGCTTCCGCAGCGATATTCAGAAATTCTGGACTATGCGAAGCAGCACGGCCTCACGCTTTTCGGATACGCCTACGAAACAGGGGTAAACGAGATGACCATCAATTCCATTGACGAATACATTACACGAATCGTGATTCCGGTCAAAAACTAGACGATGAATAGAGGCCCCGCATCCCGCTGCTGGATAAAATTCTGCAGTATCTCCAGCCCCCGGCGGAGTTGTTCGTCACTTTCCGCCGAGCTGGTTGCCACTCTGACGGCATTTGCTTTCAGCTGTTTTCCAACATAGAAGCGCTCTGCGCCGAATACGCTGACTCCCCTGCCGGAGAGCTCGGCCTCACACAGCCTTCCGGTTAAATGCTCCGGGAGTTCCAGCCACTGATAATACGATTCCATGCAAAGTTCGCGGTCAGGAAAAAAGGAGGCATAAATCTGATTGCGCTCCGCGGCCGCCGCTCTCTTTTTCTGTATGATTTTCCACGCCAGGCCGCTCCGGATTATCTCGGCTGCAATCTCCATATTTAAAGAGGAAATCTTCAAATTCTGACTGAACATCCCCTGTTCCATGGCATTGATATATTGATCCGGCAGATATAAATATGCAATTCTTATCCCCGGACAGAGCGGCTTGGAAAGCCCGCTGACATAGATACAGTGTTCCGGCGCCTCTAAGGCGAGGGGCGAATACGGTGTCTCAAGCAGGGCGGCGTAATTGTCGTCCTCAATTGCAATCAGATTTTGTTTTCGTATAATCTCAGCGATCTCCCTCTTCCTCGAATCTGAAAAGGCGATATTGGTGGGATTTCCTCCCGCCGGCATCATATATACGCCTTTTATCTTTTGAAGCGTACAGACATTTTCCAGTTGGTCGGGACGCATTCCCCACACGTCATTTTCAATGGGCACCAGCTGTAAATAAAGCTGATTGGCCAGGCTGATGAAATTGGGATACGTGTAGGTGTCGACGGCAATGCGGTCTCCCGCCTCAAAAAGTGAGGAAAGTATGGTCGCAAGTGCATTCTGAGCGCCTGCCGCGATCATGGTGTTGTGCTCATTGGCCTCCAGGCCAAACCGCTGCAGCCACCGGGAAGCGGCCAGAATCTGCCCTCTGTCCCCCAGGGGATGGGAGTACTCAAACAGCCTCTCTGAAAATGGTTTTTTCAGAATCTCCATGGTCAGATCCCGGATCGCCGCGTTGGACTCGTAGAAGGGATGGATGATGGCCAGTTCGATTCTGGGTCCGGTATTTTTCTCAACTGTAGATGTGGGGACATTGGCGTAAGGCGTCACATACGTCCCTTTTCCGGTGGCGGCGTGGATCAGGCCCCGCATTTCACAGAGCTTGTACGCCTTTGTAATGGTGCTCAGATTCAAATCCAGAAAGTCTGCCAGCTCCCGCTGCGGGGGCAGCTTCGTATTGGCCGCCAGCTTCCCGCTCTTAATATCCTGCTCCATCAGATCGGCAAGACTGTAATAGACCGGGTAAGCCAGCTTCTGCTTGTCCGGCTTCCAGGACATTGGATAATTCTCAAATGAATTAATTGGCATGATAATCTCCTCTATGGCGTGTCTGTGTGTGCTGCCTCGTTGGAAAAGGCGGGGTTACGGTCCCGGGGCTACGATTGCCGGGCAGGTGGTGTTGTCCGACAGATTCGGTTGGTTTGACGGATTCGGCTGGTTTGACGAATTCGGCTGGTTCGGCATATTCGGCTGGTTCGGCATATTCGGCTGGTTCGGCATGGAAGCGTCGGAAATGGGGGATGCCGCTGGTATTTGGTCATTTCTGCTTTCGCTTCCAGGCGGGGAGGATGGATTTTCTCCATTGCTGCTGGTATTTCCGGGGCCAGCCGTCTGACTGACTCCGTTTCCGTTTCCACTTTCAGACGCAGACGTCTGGTTCCCTCCGTCTTCACGGCCATTTCCATTTTCCGGCGCGGCCGTCTGGTTCTCACCAGTCGTATTTTCTGCTGCTGGCGTACTGCTTTCTGTCTGGCTGCTGTTTGGAATTGTTTTCATCGATCCCTCTTCGGAGACTGATGAATCCGCGGAAGAGGACGAACCTCCCGATACCGATGAAGCTCCCGCCTTCGACGTATCTCCCGCCCCCGGCGTAGTCTTACCAGTTTCCGTTCCATCCAGATGATAACACAATACCGGTATGTGTGCCTCAATATTTTCATAAATAGTTTTTGCCACCGCAGGAGGAAGGTTTATACAGCCATGGGAACCGTTTTTCTTATAGATGGTCCCGCCGAAACTGGACCGCCAGTATCCATCATGCATCCCGATATTTCCGTTAAATGGCATCCAGTATGTAACAGGCGTATTATAGTTCTTGCCCTTCAGCACCGCGTTGCGCTGCTTATAGGTCAGTTCATAGGCGCCAGCAGGGGTACTCCAGCCCTTCGCCTCATTTCCGGATACAAAATCCGATTCAATCAGCAGCTTCCCATTCTTATAATAGAACAAATGCTGGGCAGTGAGATTCATTTCCACATAAGTGTCCCCGTAATCCGGGCCGTCGTGGCTGGCCGCTTTCTGGGCGTAGACCGGCTCCCGCTCCTGACTTTCACCGGATCTGATTATTTCCAACAGAGCCTCCGTTTCCGCCTCCTTATCAATCAGCCAGCCGTAATGACCTTTTGTGATCGTCACAGTGGATCCATAGGAAGTTTTCAGTTCCTTCGCACAGTATGCAGTATTGTATTTTTTCGCCAGATTCACCACATACGCTTCCACTCCGCTCCGGTCAACGACTGCGCTTCCTTCTCCATCCATCGACAGCCACGGAAGAATCGTACTTCCGTCCAGTACCTCAGAACGGCTTCCGAACCGATAGGTCACGGTCACATCTGCACAGTCCTTTAACGCCTCCTTTTGAGCCAGCAGTTCCGGGTCCGTCTCTGAGACTCCCGGTTCTTTATAAACGGCCCGTTCGTCCAGCGAGATACGTGTTTCCAGGCTGGAGACCGCTTTTCCTATTTCTTCTGACAGACGTTCCCGGACAGGCGCCTTTCCCGGTTCTTCCTTAATAATCTGTAATCCGCTTCCACTCACAAAGGCCACATACGCGTCAGCCGGCTCCACAACCGTTTTCGACTTGAGACATTCCAGAGCAGCGACCGCCAAATCCATGCTTCCTTTATCATATTCCACCATATAGCTGGAGGCATACTCGGCACCTCTTATGGCTCGCAGCCCCCATAACAGGGAATTCTGCTTCCTCAAAATGTTCTCTAAGGTCCCGTCAAAGACAGGATGCAGACCGACCGCTTCTCCATTTATCCGCTCCTCTGCTCCGTCCCTCTCCTCCAGGATCAGTTCATAACGTTCGATTCCCTTCCTGATCTCTGACTGCACCTCTTCTATGGTCAGCCCCGAGACAGTAATACCGCCAATCCTCGTATTTGGTAGAAATGTATTTCTGTATTTCAGGCTGATCATGCAGTAGACTATTGCTGCCGCCGCTATCATACAAATGGAAATACGTCTGGTAAAATAGATCCATTTTCTTCTTCTTCGCCGTCTTCTGGCCTTCACGCTGCGATCCGTGATGTTTTTTTCCTTACACCGCTTCAACGGCCGCTCCCCGCCATGACTCCTTCTTTCAACCATATTTCTTTCTTATACTCCTCATTTCAATCCGTCTGTCACTTTACCTCTGCAATACAACTTTGAATCTATTGGTATTATATCATCAACTTTGCACCACAAAAACAGGAGAATTGTGTGGCAGACAATTTAAGCAGCAAAACCATGGTAAGAAAGCGATTCCCCGATAAGCAAAAAGAAACTATAGACTTTTTATTTGAAATGTAGTAGACTGAATCAGGAAGTGCAGATAGAATTATCTGCATTTTTTTCATTTAACAGATCCGCTCTCAGAAAGTGAACATAAAAATATATGATAAAAAAGGACAGCGCAGATTTTTCAGCCGTGAAAACCAATACGCAATTAATGGGTGATGAGAATTTTGCTTATTTTTCGCCCAGCGAGCAGTTGAAAACACTGATCTCTAACTATACCATCACCTTTCCAAACAAAGGTGTCATTTCCGATGACTATACTATCGTGCCGCATGGAAGTGCAACTCTTGTCCTTACATATGACGGGGCCGATCTGCGCATCCTGATTTTCGGACCGTCCTCCAAACCATATTTTGTTGGAAAAAATGCGAATGCATGCAGCGTGATATTCATTATCGAATTTCAGCCGGCAGGGCTGTTTGTATTCACCGGAACAAAGCAGAATCAGCTGATGGATACGATCATTTCCTTTGAACAGATCGCGCCCCGCCTGGATTCTTCCATAAAAGAAATCTTCTGTAACGCGGGAACCGCGGAAGAACTGCTGACCAGAATCGAGAGTCTGCTGCTTTGCAGCCAATGCAGCCAATACCCGGCTGAATTCCGTCTGGCCGTGCAGCTGATCATTCAGAGTAACGGTAACATAAGTCTCAAAGAAATAACAGAAAAAACATTTTACAGTGAACGTCATTTAAACAGGCTTTCCAATCACTATTTAGGATTTAACCTGAAACATTTTTCCCGAATCGTGCGTATCAACAAAGCCATTTATCTGCTGCACCATACGAGCCACAGCCTCGATTATATATCTGCCGAATCCGGTTTTTATGATATTTCTCACTTTATCAGGGATTTTAGGGCCGTATGCGGCGTTACTCCTCAGGAATACCGAAACAACTTGTCCGATTTTTACAGTGCGATCGCAAAGTTTTAGGCTATAATTGAGAAAAAAAGAGGAGGTATCCATATGAAATACGGAGGCACATTGCTTATAGTTGATGATATGGAAAAATCAAAATATTTTTACGAAACAATCCTGGAGCAAAAAGTCCTCATGGATTTAGGAGAACACGTCTCATTGGACAATGGCCTCAGCCTGCAGGCAAACTACGAAGCAATGATCGGTAAATCACTGAACAGAAAGACAGCAGCAAATAACTTTCAGCTCTATTTTGAAACAGACCGGATCGACGACTGGGAGAGAAAGCTGGAGGCCATCGAAGGAGTGGAATTTATCCATCACCCGACGGAATATCCCTGGGGCCAGCGGAGTATGCGGTTTTATGATTTTGATAAATATATCATTGAGGCAGCAGAAAGCATGGAGTGCGTCATCAGGCGTTTTCTCAGCCAGGGACTAGCGGTTGAGGAAGTGTCCAAACGGACTATGTATCCGGTTGAGTTTGTTGAAATGCTGGTGTAATTGGATAAAACTTTACTGATCTGCAATGTAACGGGACGGCATTCTGGCCATACCTGCGAAAACAGCATAGTATGTCCTGGCACAGGCAAATGTATTTTCACACATTAAAACAGGTATCTGAGGAAGCAACATTTCTTCATCAGATACCTGTTATTATTTACTCCAATACTATCACTGCGTATTAATACAACTTCGCCCCCGCCGGAATCCTGTCATCCACCATCAGCAGATTCAGTCCCTCATGTCCGTCTTCCTCATGCACGGCTG
>OGFR01000903.1_pt1 | contig 17233 bp, 16 predicted proteins | sample 1571001 | NCBI WGS metagenome assembly OGFR01 (sample SAMEA2582064, study PRJEB24529) | metagenome | biome: Human gut stool | place: China | collected 2011 | reverse complement strand
GTGTATTCTACCTTTAAACAAATCAGAAATAAAGTAAAATTTGATTTTATCATGATCCTGCTGATTTCCGTTGGTGCGATTGTCGGCGGCAATGTTGGTTCAACATTATTCAACAGCATGCTTTCCATTATGGATGAGGGTCTGCTGAAAGCCATTCAGGCGATTTTGCTGGCTGGACTGCTAATCATTGTACTGGTTAATATGAATGGTAATTTTAAGACGTATCATATTAAGAATAAGCTGGTCATGCTGATCATCGGCTTAGTCCTAGGAACACTTTCTTCTTTCCTCGGTATTGGCGGCGGGCCGATCAATGTTGCGGTTTTTGTCTTCTTCTTTTCAATTGAAATGAAAACGGCGACCGTCTATTCTATCGCGACGATCTTATTCTCACAGGCATCAAAATTATTTACGATTGCGACGACCAGCGGTTTCGCCATCTTTGATTTAAGTTTGTTATTCTACACTTTACCGGCAGCTGTATTGGGCGGTATCGTGGGAACCTTTGTCAATAAAAAATCGGATGAAAAAATCATCCGAAATATCTTTAATGTCACAGTTGCATTATTAGTTGTTTTAAATATCTACAATGCTGTTACGGCTCTGCTGTAACAGTTTTAATTTGCTGATTGATGGGGAGACAACCTCGGGATGACAGAATTTCTCAGCCGCTGTCCGCTGTCCGAAGCTGACACATTCATCAAAAGGCAGATCACTTAAATATGCACTCATGAAGCCAGCCGCAAAGGTATCGCCGCAGCCAAGGGAATATCCCGGCTGATCCGTACATGCCGGCTGTTTTTTTATGCCGGAATAATCATAGATTACACCATCTTTATCACAGGTAATTATGACCCACGAAAAGCGCTTTTTTAACTGTAATATCGCGGTTTCTAAATCAGGATTCAGCTTTGCGGCTTCCTCACGGTTAATGATTAAGCCATGCATGAAATTGTCACCAGAAGGGATTGAACCTGAGAAAATGACCTTGTTTGGCATCGGCAAGAGCTTTTCATTGTCGGTCAGCACATAGGGCTGAGGAATCTGAAGCGGTGACTGAAATAGAAAGGTTGGTGAAATAGTTGATAGCTTCATGTGCTGATGGCGGTCAGAAAGAAAGGCAAAGAGCGGTGAAGGGGCGTCGACGACTGTTTCATGTAATGTAATATACTTACTATTTAGTGTGTTATGGATCAATTGGGCAAAATCATCATTACCGAGAATCGTATAAAAATGAACAGGAAAATCAAGCAGTGCGCAGTTTCTTGCTGTGTTGCACATACTGCCGCCGACCGATACCGACATGCTTCCTTTGTTGCATTGGTTAAACTTCAGCGCTTCTTTAGCGGTAAATACTTGATCGATCATTGATGTGCCGATGATTGCTAATTCTTTCATTGAATGTCCTCTTTTCTTATTTAAAGGATAACATATTTTATTGAAAATTGAATCGGGATTTTTTCATTTCTTACATTTCAGCTTGCCATTGTATTCATTGAAGCAACCCTTTATAATTGTACTACATGCGTTGCAGGGAGGATGAAATTATGATTACAAAAATAAAGAAACGTGACGGCCGAGAAGACCTTTTTTCTCCGGATCGGATTACCCGCGCAATCTTTTTGGCTGCCAGTACAGTAGCTAAAGAAGAGGGTACAGAGGCTGATTATAATACTGCTGAATATCTGACAGACCGGGTTGTAGGGCTGTTAAGCAAGGAATTTAAAGATGTTGTGCCAACCGTGGAACAGGTACAGGATGCGGTTGTTAAGGTGCTGATTGAAACCGGTCATGCGAAGACCAGTGAGAAATATATTCTGTATCGTGCGGAACGGACAAAAATCCGTAATATGAAAACTCGTTTAATGAAAACGATTGAAGAAATTACTTTCTCTGATTCTGATGAAAGTGATTTAAAGCGTGATAATGCCAATATTGACGGTAATACAGCTATGGGAACTATGCTGCAGTATGGCAGTGCGGTTTCTAAAGAATTCTGTATGAGTCAATTGATGAATCCTGAACATGCGGCGCTGCATGAGAATGGGGATATTCATATTCATGATATGGATTTCATGAACATGGGAACGCTGACTTGCTGTCAGATTGACTTAAATCAATTGTTTAAGGGCGGTTTTTCTACAGGTCATGGTTTTTTAAGAGAACCGCAGGATATTATGAGTTATGCGGCATTAGGTGCAATCGCAATTCAAAGTAATCAAAATGATCAGCATGGCGGACAGTCAGTGCCAGCTTTTGATTTCTATATGGCACCGGGAATCGTTAAAACTTTCAGAAAGAGTTATATCGATAATGTGAAAAAGGCTGTTGAATTGATGGTGGATGCCAAGGCTGATCCAAGTGCTGATTTAAAAGCGCTGCAGGATCAGGAGGATTTATATCCGCGCTTAGAAATGAATCCTGAATATCTTGCGCGTCAGAAAGCAATCTTGACTGTGGAATATGGTCTTGAACCTGAGGTTTTAAAGAAAATCGAGGATTTTGCTTACAGTGAAGCATATGCTGAAACAGATAAGAAAACTTATCAGGCAATGGAAGGCTTTATTCATAATCTGAATACAATGCATTCAAGAGCCGGTGCGCAGGTACCTTTCTCAAGTATTAACTTTGGTACTGATATTTCACCAGAAGGCAGAATGGTTTCCAAAAATCTTGTATTAGCTCAGGAGGCAGGTCTTGGTAACGGTGAAACACCGATTTTCCCTATTCTGATTTTTAAGGTTAAAGAGGGTATCAACTATAATGAACAAGATCCTAACTATGATCTGTTCAAATTAAGCTGCCGTGTTTCCGCAAAGCGTCTGTTCCCGAATTTCTCATTCCTTGATGCACCGTTTAATAAACAATATTATATTCCGGGCCGTCCAGAATCAGAAGCTACCTACATGGGCTGCAGAACCCGTGTTGTCGGTAATGTATGCGGTGAAGAAACCGTAAATGGCCGCGGTAATATCTCCTTTACATCAATCAATTTGCCGCGTATCGGTATCAAGCATGGCGTTGTAACCCTAGGCCGTTTTGATGAAGCTGGTTTCTTTGCAGAGCTTGACAGTAAGATTGACGCCGTTTTTGCGCAGCTGTTGGAAAGAATGATTATTCAGGGACATAAGCGGGTTAAAAACTTCCCGTTCCTGATGGGACAGGGCGTATGGCGTGGTTCTGAAAATCTGGATTGGAATGATACGCTGGAAGAGGTTATCAAACAAGGTACTTTAACAGTGGGATTCATCGGTCTTGCGGAATGTTTAAAAGCAGCTATCGGTGTGCATCATGGTGAAAGTGAAGAAGCGCAGAAGCTGGGCTTAAAGATTGTTTCACATATGCGTGAGAGAGCGGATCAGGCTGCTCAGCAGTATAAATTGAATTTCTCATTGATCGCGACACCAGCTGAAGGACTGTCCGGCCGCTTTACCCGTATGGATAAAAAGCGCTATGGCATCATTGAAGGGGTTACTGATCGTGATTATTATACAAACAGCTTCCATGTGCCTGTTTATTATCACATTAATGCATTTGAGAAGATTAAAAAGGAAGCGCCTTATCATGAGATGACTAACGGCGGTCATATTACATATATTGAAATGGATGGCGATCCGCTGAATAACCTGGAAGCCTTTGAAGCAGTTGTACGCTGTATGAAGGAAAGCGGTGTAGGTTATGGAAGTGTCAATCACCCGGTTGACCGCGATCCAGTATGCGGCTATTCAGGTGTGATTGAAGGTCACTGCTGCCCAAAATGCGGCCGTGATGAATTAAAGAGTGAAGTTAAGTTTGAGAAAATCCGCCGTATTACCGGCTATCTGGTTGGTACTTTGGATCGTTTCAATGACGCGAAAGCTGCGGAAGAAAGAGATCGTGTCAAGCATGTCGTAAGCAGCTCACATGAGTAAGCTGCGGCTGGCAGCGCCCTGCAATATTGACAGCATTGTTGATGGGCCGGGGCTGAGAATTGTTGTTTGGACACAGGGCTGTCCGCATCACTGCCCATTCTGTCACAACCCGCAGACGCAGTCATATGAAGATGGCTTTGAAGCTGACAGTGATGAGATTGTCAAATTCATTCAGGCTTCACATCTGCAGTCAGGCATTACGCTGTCAGGCGGTGAGCCGTTTGAACAGCCGCTTGCCTTAATGCCGATCGCGCAGGCCGCGATTGAGTTGGGTTTAAATGTCTGGGCATACAGCGGCTATACTTATGAAGAGATTATAGCGGATGAAAATAAATTTGCTTTATTAAAACTGGTCGATGTGTTAGTAGACGGCAGATTTGTCAATGATTTAAAGCATTATAAGCTGCGCTTCAAAGGCTCAAGCAATCAGCGTATCATTGATGTGAAAAAATCATTGGCTGAGCATCAAGTGATTTTAAGTACCTATGATGAAGTAAATCAGCAATTAGGCAGTTAGTATATAACGACTGCCTTTTTCTTTGGGAATAACGATTAAGGCTTTTAAACAAAGGTAAAAGTGGTATAATAGTAAAGCTAACGGCGAGGTGAAATCATGTTTAGAATAGGACAATCTACGGATATACACAGACTGGAAAAAGGTCGTAAGCTAATTCTTGGCGGTGTTGAAATTGAGCATGAGCTGGGACTGTTGGGGCACAGTGATGCTGACTGTCTGCTGCATGCAATCAGTGAAGCAATCTTAGGTGCATTGGCATTAGGGGATTTGGGCAGTCATTTCCCGGATAATGATCCGCGTTATAAAGACGCTGATTCGCTGATGCTGCTTCATGAGGTAGTTCAAATGATGAAGGCAAGACAGTATGCAATTGGCAATATTGATGCCTTGATTCTAATTGAAAGACCTAAAATGGCACTGCATATCGAGAAGATGCGCGGCAATATCGCACGGGCGTGTGAATGCTCAATGGATCAGGTCAGTGTTAAGGCAACCCGCGGTGAAAAATTGGGTTTTATCGGACATGAGGAAGGCGCGGCCGCACAGGCAATCGTCCTGTTAGAAAAAAAGGAAGGTTAAACGAATGGAAAAGCGAGTTAGAGTAAGATACGCACCAAGTCCTACGGGATTTTTACATATTGGCAATGCCAGAACAGCAATGTTTAATTATCTGTTTGCGAAGCATTATCATGGCGATTTTGTTTTGCGGATTGAAGATACCGATGTTGAGCGCAATGTTGAGGGCGGTGAAGAAAGTCAGCTGCATTATCTGCGCTGGTTGGGAATGGAACCTGATGAATCACCGTTGAAGCCAGGGAACTATGGCCCTTATCGGCAGATGGAAAGGCTGGATCTATACAAAGCAGTCATTGATGAATTATTAGATCGGGGGCTGGCTTACAAGTGCTTCTGTACCAGTGAGGAGCTGCAGGCAGAGAAGGAAGCTCAGGAAGCGGCTGGCATCGCACCGATGTATAACCGCAAATGCGCTTATTTAACCCCAGAAGAAATCGCCGAAAAAGAAGCGGCGGGACTGCCTTATGTGATCCGTCTGCGCGTGCCGGAGGGTAAGCATTATACGTGGAAGGATATGATTCGGGGTAAGATCAATGTTGAGTCTAAGGATATCGGCGATTGGGTTATTGTGAAATCCAATGGCATTCCAACCTATAATTTTGCGGTTGTCGTTGATGATCATTTAATGGAAATTACCCATGTATTCCGCGGTGAGGAGCATATTTCTAATACACCAAAACAGCTGATGGTTTATGAGATGATGGGCTGGGAAGCTCCTGAATACGGTCATATGACCTTAATTGTGAATGAGCAGCATAAGAAGCTGTCAAAACGTGATAACAGCATCATGCAGTATGTTTCCCAATATGATGAAGCCGGCTATCTGCCGGAAGCAATGTTTAACTTCATGGCTTTATTGGGCTGGTCACCTGAGGGTACGGAGGAAATATTTACTAAAGAGGAATTGATTGAACAATTCTCTGAAAAACGTTTATCTAAGGCACCTTCGATGTTTGATAAGCATAAACTGGCTTGGGTAAATAATCGTTATATTAAAAAATTGACACTGGAAGAATGCGCGGCCTTATGTATTCCTTATTTGAAAAAAGCTTATGACTGCAGCAATATCAGCGATGAATGGCTGAAGCAGTTAGTGGCACTGTATCAGGAACAGTTATCCTATGGACAGGAAATTGTAGAATTGACAGAAATTTTCTTTAAGCAGTCCATTACCTATAATGATGAAGCGAAAGAAGTTCTGGCATGGGAAACTGAAGCCGCGGTATTAAGTGAATTTAAGCGTCAGCTTGAGATGCTTGAGGATTGGAGCGTTGATGGTTTGGCAGCGGCAATCAAACAGGTTAATACTGGCATTAAAGGAAAGCCGTTATTCATGGGTATCCGTGTCGCAGTTACAACGTCTCTGCATGGCCCGGATCTTAAAAACTCAATTCTGATGATTGGTAAAGAGGAAACATTAAAACGTGTAAACCAGTGTCTGAATGCCTAGGAGGATTTATGAATCAATCTTATTATGAAAGCGTAAGGAATCAGTTTGAACGCTTAAGAAAAGCACTTCAGGAAGACGGCCAGACGGTTAATATGTGCGAGTGTATGTTCCTTGGGTATGCATTGGATTGCATAAAGCTGGCTGATGAAGAATTTCAGTTTGAACTGGACGGCAGTGAAAGCAGCTTGCTTCAGTTTGATGAAATCCTGCATGCGGCACATTTAGCTTATCAGACAGGTGAGTTAAAGGAAGCGGATTTGGCTGAATTCTCAAAGCTGTTTGCAGGGTATGCGGGTACTGTTTTGATTCAGCAGCTGGGCGGCGTTTGGACTTATGCGCAGGATGCGGCAGAACATGTAGGTCCGGCTATCGATTTTAATGGCAACCATTTATTTATGGTTGGCAAGATGGCGGATTGTATCATCAATGATGAGCCTTATTCAAAGTTTTATCAATGGATCAAGGAAAATCAATAAATAAGAAGCGTTGAATGAGACAGGCGGTAATTTATTGCCTGTTTTTATTGTGCGTTTTTACTAGCTTTTATTTTCAACTAAGTAAATTGGTCAGGAGTTTTGGCGTTGGGTCTATAATGATTGCTGAAGGACTGCAGATGCTGAGAAAAGGAATAATTTTTATATGAAAAGATGGGATAATAATGGTATAATTAATCTATAAATTAGGGGGTGCACATATGCCGCAGATTATTCCAATTAAAGATTTAAAAAACACATCAAAGATTTCAGAATTGTGTCATAAAATAGATGATCCAATTTATATAACAAAAAATGGATATGGTGACATGGTTATTATGAGTGTTGAAAGTTACGAGCAGATCATTTGTCAATTGAAATTTTATAAAGAACTCGAAGTATCAGAACAGCAAATTAGAGAAGGTAGAACAAAGAATGCAAGAAATTCTCTTGGCTCAATGAAAGAAAGATATGAGCTATAATGTAATCATTACTGAAAGAGCTGAGAAACAATTAGAACAAAGGATAAACTATCTGATGTATCAGCTTAATAACAAAGAAGCAGGGAGAAATTTATTGTCTGGAATTGGAAGCTTGTATGACCGTTTAGAAGATAACCCCTGGCAATTTACTGATTGCAGAGATTTGTTTTTAAAGACCCTTGGATATAAAGAAGCGCTTGTCATGAATATGAAATACATTGTCATTTTTAGGATAGAAGATAACGATGTATATGTTCTTGGAATTTTTCATCAGCTTGAAAACTATAAAGTAAAATTATAGTCAGTAATTTAAGTCTATATCTTTGAAGCATTTTAACCAATCGTTAGAATGCTTTTTGTATGTGAAAGTGAAATATACACGATAATGAAATATGGCATTTGATGAATTTTTTAAATAAATAATGTTTTTATTTGAAATTACTGCATTGATATTCTATTTTTCATTTTTAATAGTGCAATATAAAATCCACGCTGATAGCGTTTACATGCTCAGTAAGCATTTTTTTCATTTTTGAATTGATGTATAATTATCAATTATATCGTTAATCAATCAAGATTATGAAAAGAGGCGCAGGGATGGATAGGAAATTATTTGATAATGCGGCATTGAAACGTTTGATTATTCCATTGGTAATTGAACAATTTCTGGCAGTATTTATGGGTATGATGGATATGATCATGGTATCCAGTTGTGGTGAAGCGGCTATTTCAGGGGTGAATTTGGCAGACAGCATCAATATTTTAATTATAAATGTACTTGCCGCTTTAGCTACCGGCGGGGCGGTGGTAGCGAGTCAGTATTTGGGTAAACAGGAGCCTGAAAATGCAAGTAAATCAGCAAAGCAGCTGATTTATTCCAGCTTGATTTTTGCATTAGCACTGGCAATAGGCTCCATGCTTTTCTGCAAGCCGCTTTTAGGTTTTGTCTTTGGCAGTGTTGATGCTGAGGTTATGGGTAATGCAACAACTTATTTCTTTATAACAGCAATATCTTATCCATTTCTTGCTTTGTATAATTCAGGGGCATCTCTGTTTAGAGCGATGGGTGATTCTAAAGTCAGCATGAAGGTCTCAATGATCACTAATGTTGAGAATATTGTCGGTAATTACATTATGATTTTCCCATTACAGATGGGAGTTGCCGGTGCGGCGATTTCAACGCTTGTTTCACGTTTGACAGGTGCCGTTATCATGCTCGTACTGCTGAAAAAAGAAGAGAACCCGATTCATATCAAGAAATACTTGCATTTTGAATGGAGTAATTCTTTAGTAAGTAAAATCCTGGCTGTCGGTTTGCCAAGCGGTATGGAGAATGGTATCTTTCAATTGGGCAAGATTTTAGTGCAAAGCTTGGTATCAACCTTTGGCTTAAGCGCCATTGCGGCTAATTCTGTTGGTTCTACAATGGCCTCTGTCTGTACGATTCCAGCGGCTGCGATTGGTTTGGCCTTGGTTACGGTGGTCGGGCAATGCATGGGAGCTGGTAAACCAGAGGAAGCGGCTTATTACATGAAAAAACTGACAGGCATTGCTTATGTTTGTATCTTTGTTACAGCAGCCCTCACTTATCTGTCATTGCCGTTTATCTTCCGTCTTTATCAGTTATCACCAGAAACAATGACTATTGCCAGAGAGCTGGCGGTATCCTTCTGTATTGCATGTGTTATTTTCTGGCCAGCCAGCTTTACCTTCCCAAATGGACTGCGCGCGGCAAACGATGCCCGTTATACGATGGTTGTATCTGTATTATCCATGTGGATCTTCCGCGTTGGCAGCGCCTATGTTTTTGCCCAGTACATGAACATGGGAGTAATGGGCGTATGGTTTGCGATGTATCTGGATTGGATTGTACGGCTATTATTCTTTGTTTTACGCTTCAAAAGCGGCAAGTGGCAAAGACGCAAGCTTGTATAAGTTATGCAGGGATTTCATTTTGAATAGACAGAAAATATAAATAAATATTTGAGATATAATATAGCCATTGAAAATAAATACTGAGAAAAGATCAGGCTTATGAGTAAAAAGAAGAAAAATAACAATAACAGTGAATGCTTTGATGAGTTTGATTATATATATTATGAAGCATTGGATACCATCGAACAGCAGAGAAATGATATAAAGAAACTAATTATTCTATTGATTGTATTGAATATGATATTCCAATTCCTGATGATATTATCAACAAATATCTTAAAAAGGATTCGTATATTGATAACATATCAGAAGAAGATTTGCCTTTCTAATGAAATACTAAAACTGCACAGCCAAATGTTACTTGACTGTGCAGTTTTTAAATTTTAACTATTATTTATCAGCATCAAATACAATGCCAGCATCTTTTCTTGCGGCTTCCATCACTTCACAAACGCTCAGTGAATAATCAAGCAGCTTGTAACAAGCGTCATAATCTTTTGCTTCTACAATCTTTAAGAAATCCTTCATCTCATAATACAATGCAGTGATATCTTCCTGTTCATTGATGATTTCTACTTCTTCACGATCATTCAAGTGAATTTCAACTTGCCGGCAGCGGCTAGTTTCACCTTCAATCAGCATATATCCCTTTTCACCTTGAATCTGTGCCATATTATGACTCTTGGTATCCTTGCAGCCAACTGCTTCAGCATAGAACCCGTCATAAGTGAAAATCAATACACCGGAAGTATCAATGCCATTGTGAGCTAGATTTGCGAAATAATTAATTTTCTTTGGTTTGCCAAACAAGCCCATAATAAAATTCGTATTATAGACATTAATATCCATCAAAGCGCCGCCAGAGAATTTAGTTGTGAATACATTCGGCGATTCGCCTGCTAAAAATTGATCATACTTTCTTGAATATTGTGAGAAATTACACTGAACCATTTTCAAAGGTCCCAGCTCACCGATTTTTTCTTTCAGACGTTTAAAATTCGGCAGATGAATCGTTGTGATAGCTTCAAAAAGAAATAAATGTTTTTCCTTTGCCAAGCGGATCAGTTCTTGACATTCTCTGACATTGCTGGTAAACGGTTTTTCACCAATAACATTCTTGCCAGCTTCTAGTGCTTTTAAAGCGTAACTGTAATGCAGACTGTTAGGTGAAGCAATATAGATAAAATCTATTTCCTCATCCTTCAGCATCTCTTCAAAATCAGTATATACTTTCTTAACATTAAACTTATCAGCCAGCGCACGGCCTGTTTCTTCTTTTCTTGAAAAAACAGCCAGGCATTCGCAATTTTCATTATGCTCTACCGCGGTTAGAAACCATTCGACAATAAAACCAGTTCCAATCGTACCTATTTTCATTTGGATCACCTCTGTGTCTATTGTATCATGGTTGAATTGTTTAGTCAGCCTACACATTTGCATAATTACCATAAAGCTGGTTTCATGATTTAAAAAATGTTCGAAACATAAACCATCATTCACCAATAATGTACCATGTTATGCTCCTGTAAACGATGCCTTCATCTGCATAATTTTGCTTTATATTGTTCACATTGCTCACAATTCAACAGTTAAGATAGATACGCATGGTTTATCCCATTTAATTGAAAATATTTACATGTTGACAATTGACCTTTTACTTGCTTTAATGAACGATGGGTTAAACCGTAAAAGGAGGCTTTTTTTCGTGAAAAATAAATATGATGTGGTAATAATCGGCGGTGGTATCGGCGGTATAATGACTGCTTATCGTCTGGTGGAGAATGATCCGTCTTTACAGGTGGCAATCTTTGAGAAGGGGAATGCTATTACTAAAAGACAATGTCCAATCGTAGCGAAGAAAGTAGAAAAATGTGTAAAATGTCCATCTTGTTCAATCATGGAGGGAATGGCAGGTGCGGGTGCATTCTCAGATGGCAAGTATGTAATATCAACCGAATATGGCGGCTGGCTGACTGATTTTTTAAAGCCGGAAACGGTTATTGATTATATTGAACAGGCAGATAAGGTCCTCGTTTCCTTTGGTGCTACTGAGGAACGCTATATGCCTAATAATGAATTAAAGAAGCTTTGTCTCCAGCATGATCTTCACATGTCACAGGCTCAGCTTAAACACTTGGGTACAGATTCTAATTTCGATACAATGCGTAAGCTGATCGAATCTTTAGAAGGTAAGGTAGAAATTATTACCGGTTGTGGATGTGGATAAGGATAGTCATATCGTTCGTGTTCAGCATGCCGGCGGTGAGCATTTTGTGGAGGCAGAGAAAATTGTATTCGCAGTAGGCCGTGTGGGCAGCCGTTTCTTCTCAAAATGGTGCCGTGAAAATGATATCAAGCTTGAGAATAATCAAGTGGATATTGGTGTGCGAGTAGAAGTTCCAAGCATGGTGTGGGAAGATTTTTCTAAAAAAATCTATGAACCTAAAATTTGGTATCGTTCACAGAAATACGGCGATGTTACTAGAATGTTCTGTTTTAATGAACGGGGTCAAGTAGTTACGGAGTTCACTGACGGAGTGCTGACTGTCAATGGCCACAGCTATCGTGATCAGTCACGCAAAACCGAGAACTCTAACTTTGCCTTGCTGTCAACGATTCGTTTTACTGAACCATTTAAGGAACCAATTACCTATGCGCGTCATGTTGCTTCGCTGGCTAATTTGATTTCTGGAGGCAGTGTGCTGGTACAGCGTTTGGGTGATTTAGAGGATGGCCGCCGAACTACGGAAAAACGACTTCGTGAATCATCACTGCAGCCGACATTAAATGCGGTGCCGGGTGATTTAAGTCTCTGTCTGCCAAAACGCCAACTAGATAATATTGTAGAGACATTGCATGCGCTTGATGTAATAGCGCCGGGTACAGCGAATTATGATACACTGCTTTATGGTATTGAGTGCAAATATTATTCGGCTCGTCCTGAATGCGAGGATTTTGCAATTAAGGGCTGCGAGAATATTTATGCAATTGGTGACGGCGCTGGTTTTACCCGATCCTTGTCACAGGCTGCCGCGAATGGCCTGTATGTTGCTGATAAATTAACTAAATAATAAGAAGAAGAAACTGCTATTACTATCAAAATTTGCGGTTTCTCTTTTTTTTAGGAAAATGGTATAATAAATAATACTCATAAATATAAATCTGGAGGACAGATATGAAAAATATAGAGATAATCAATCTTCTGAGAAGATTCATCTTTTTAGTATTAGGTGCAGCTTTAAACGGATTCGCGATTGGTCTGTGCAATCAGTCAGGCTGGGGAGCCGACGCGATTACAGTCTTTTATGGCGGCGTGTCATCAACCTTTAATATAACGGTTGGGGCAGCAAGTACCTGCACGGCGATCGGTATGCTGATACTGGCAGGCATCATTGACTGGCGTCAGCTTGGTTTAGGTACCTTGATCACACCTTTTTTTACCCAGTTTGGAATTGATTTCGCTATGGGCTTGATACCTCACCAGCAAGGCTGGATCACATTTGTAATGTTCGCATGCGGTTTGCTTTTAATGGCAATCGGCATTGCGGCTATGATTGATGCTAATCTTGGTAAATTTTCATACGATGCTTTAATTTTAGGATTAGTTGATAAAATGAAAAAGCCGTTCCATATGATACGCTGGACATGTGATATTCTGCTTCTTGTTTCCGGTATGATCTTAGGCGGTTCGGTGACAATCGGCACTTTTGTAGCCATCTTTGCATTAGGTAAACTAATTCCGTTCTTTACCAATCAATTCAATTTAAGATTTAAAATGCAAAATAAGGAACAATACTCATAATGTTACATAAATAATGTGAGATTAGAAGCTATAATACTGTCAAGGAGGATTTATTATGCAGAGAACAAGTGAAACAAAAGTATTAAGAGATCCGATTCATGGTTATATTCATGTAGACCTTCAGGTTATCTGGGATTGCATCAATGCCCGTGAATTTCAGCGGTTAAGAAGAATTCATCAGCTTGGCGGTAATTTTCAGGTTTATCATACGGCTGAACACAGCCGGTTTGCACATTCGTTAGGGGTTTATGAAATTGTGCGGCGAATGGTGTATGAGGTGCATGCGCTGAATGAGCAGCTGAGTGAATATGATAAGATGACAGTCATGCTGGCGGGCTTGCTGCATGATATCGGACATGGGCCTTTTTCCCATGCGTTTGAAGCCATTTCATCAGTAAAACATGAAGAGTTCACAGTACGGATTATTCTTGAAGATACAGAAATTAATCATATCCTAAGAGCGGTGGATGCACGGCTCCCGCAGGCTGTGGCATCTATTATTACCTATGATCATCCCAATCCTTTACTGAATCAAATCGTAAGCGGACAGCTTGATGCGGATCGAATGGATTATCTGCTGCGTGATGCTTATTTTACCGGTACCAGTTATGGTGAATTCGATCTTGAACGCATCATCCGTACCATGCGTGTACGCAATGGCAAAATTGTTGTGAAAGAGAGCGGGATTCATACGGTTGAAGATTACATCATGGCTCGCTATCATATGTATTGGCAGGTTTATTATCATCCGATTGCCCGCAGTTATGAAACAATCCTGCATTTATTATTTAAACGAATGAAGACGGTTTATCGTGAACATCCTGAATGGCTGTCTGATCTGAAGATGTTTCTGCCGTTTCTGGCAAAGGCTCAGCCAGATGTGCATGATCATTTCATACTTGATGAATCAGCGGCTTTATATGGCTTTACTGTGCTGACAACAGGCAAAGACCCAATCCTTGCAGATTTGGCAGGCCGCTTGCTGAATCGCCGTTTGTTCGCCTATACCACGATTCATAATGACGAGGATATCGATGCAATCCGCACTGAAGTAGCACTGCGCGGTTATGATACAGAATATTATCTTGCTTGTGATCAGGCGTATCAGCGGCCTTATCAGCCTTATAAGGCGGGTGACGGACATAATATTTGGGTCATCTGCGAGGATGATTCAGTTAAGGAATTATCAGAAATATCTGATATTGTATCGGCAATTGTCCGCGGCAAGTCAAAGGAAGATAAAAAGGCTTTCTATCCTGAGGTTTAACCTATGTATCTTATCGATCTTGTTTGTTTTGATGATTTATCCGTGAAGCAATGCCGTATTGAAACAGAGGAAGCCAAGGATGAATTTCTTGTCCATTGCCTATTCGATGAAAGAGCTGTTACCGGCATCGGAGACAGTATGTTTACTGCGTTTCAAAAGCTGATGGATCAATTGTATGCGATGCATTATGGTATGAACTGTCAGGGTGCTAAACAAAATGCGATGCAGTCTGCCATGGCTTATGCGAGTGATAAAATTTATCTTCTTACACTTGGAGAACAGGCTATGAAAAAAGATTTAGTCAGTATGTTTGAACCTGTTGAATTAACAATGTATTGCCGCAGCGATGAGCAATTGGAATATGCCCAGCAATGGCTGGCAAGTCTATAAGACAGCGATATGAAACTGAAAAGAATAATATACTTGTTCAGAAAGGAATACAAATCATGACCTTAAAAAATAAATTGGGGATAAATAACTCAGTTGAATTAGCATGTGAAGAAGAAAAGATAAGTAAAAAAAGAGCTTTAGAATTATTTGAAAATAATTCGCTTGAAAACATGGAAGCAGGCAAGTTTTCTTCTTTAGCTGAGATCCATAGATTATTATTTACAGATATTTATGATTTCGCAGGACAAGTTAGAGATGTGAATTTAGCAAAAGGCAATTTCCGGTTCGCACCAGTTATTTATTTAAGCGCAGCTTTGGAGAGTATCGACAAAATGAATCAGTCTACGTTTGATGAAATAATTGAAAAATACGTGGAAATGAATATTGCTCATCCTTTTAGAGAGGGAAATGGCCGCAGCATGAGAATTTGGTTGGATTTAATGTTAAAAAAGGAGCTTCATTTAGTTGTGGATTGGAGTAAAATCGATAAAGAGGATTATCTTTTAGCAATGGAGCGAAGTCCAATTAAGGACCTTGAGATCAAGCATCTTTTGAAAGCAGCGTTAACCAGTGATATTAGTAATCGCATTATTTATATGAAAGGTATTGATACAAGTTATTATTATGAAGGATATGCAGCTTATAAAACTGATGAATTATAAATTTTTTATGTTTCACTTAAAAATTGGCATATATCTAAACAATAGTATTGAAGTAACAGACAGCTGGTTTTACCAGTTGTTTTTCTATTCCTTTTTAAACCAATAGATACTGCCCAAAAGAGAATCTTTGCCAGTAATAGGGTCAACACGGCGCTCCATAAGGTTATTTGTAAGCTGATACCAGGCGGCTGTTTCTTCACCTTCATACAAAGAATTAAAGGTGGACTGAAAGATGCGTTTGGAAATGTTATAGTATTCTTTATCTAACGGCCGGCTGTCATCAAAACCGCTCCATACGGCGATCGTATATTCAGGATTAAAACCAATCACTAAAGAATCAGCTTCACTGGTGCCTGATTTAGCGCCTACCTGAACTTTAGGTTCACTGCCGTACATTGTTGGAAAGTTTACGGTTTTATTCTTGATATCAAAGGTTGCCGTCAGCATTTGATTGATCATCAGCACTGAATCAAGATTCATCAAACGTTTTGTTTCCATATCACGTTCATAAACCACATTGTTGTAGCTGTTGGTAATCGCGGATATCATGGCCGGTTTGATGTATTGTCCGCAGGATGCAAACGTATTGTATATGGTTGACAGCTCCAGCAGCGACATATCTACCGTTCCCAGCGCCAAAGAAGGAACCGCCTGTGAATTTTCGATGCCAAAGGCTTTTAACGCATTATCTAATGTATCCATACCAAGGAAGAGATGGGTTTTCACCGCATAAATATTGTCAGACATGGCAATGGCATTAATCATTGAGATTTCACGGTTTGGATACAGCTCGTTATAATTAGTTGGAGCATATTCATTTTGCGCGTCTATCTGAAATGTAGTGGGTGTTGACATAAAGGTTGTTGAGGGTGTAAAGCCAGATTCTAAGGCTGTGTAATAAAGCAGCGGTTTGATTGTTGATGCAACTTGCCGATGGGCATAAATTGAACGGTTATACTGTGTAATCGTATAATCCTTACCGCCTTGTATCGCTAAAATATTGCCGGTAAAGGGCTGTGTAATGATGGCCGAGGTTTCCAGCTCATCATTCAGATCTATATTATTTCTGAAGCTTTCAACCAGTTTTTTCTGTACGTCAGGATCATAATATGTATAAATATTGCCGCCTTCCTTTAGTGATATTTCACCGCGGCTGATCATTGCGTTCACCTCATCAATGACTGCCTGAATATAATAGGAAGCATTGGTATTTTCTTGATGATCTTCATTATAAATCAAGGGTTCTTCGATGGCTGCCTGCATTTCCGCTTCACTGATTAAACCGGCATTAGCCATAACCTTCAAGATTACCGCCTGTCTTGAATGGGCATTTTCTTCATTAATCAGCGGTGAATATAGGCTTGGCCCATTAGGAATGCCGATCAGCATCGCAAGCTGCGCATTATCCAGTTCATTCAAGGGTAAACCAAAGAAAAAATCAGCAGCTTCTTTGATGCCGTAGACGCCATGACCATAATACAGGGTATTGAGATAACCCTCTAAAATAGCATCCTTATCATACTGCATTTCCAATCGGGCTGCGTAAAATAATTCCTCCAGCTTACGGGTAAAAGTCTGTTCATTGCTTAGAAAGAGATTTTTAGCCATCTGCTGAGTGATCGTTGATCCGCCCTCCACAATTCTGCCTTCCATTAAATTGCTGATCAGCGCCTTTGTGATGCGGATAACGTCAAAACCATGATGCTGATAAAAGCGTTTATCTTCAACAGCGACAACTGCCTGTTTCACATTTTCAGGAATTTCTTCA